>Ga0209048_10000255_pt1 | contig 58350 bp, 66 predicted proteins | sample FrelakmetCRP12CR_FD_187146 | JGI IMG/M metagenome (GOLD analysis project Ga0209048, IMG submission 187146) | Freshwater lake sediment microbial communities from the University of Notre Dame, USA, for methane emissions studies - CRP12 CR (SPAdes)... | ecosystem: Environmental > Aquatic >...
ATGTCAGGGTTTATGCTATGATCAATATTATGACGATTGTCTTAACGTAAGAATGTTACAAGCAACCAGAAACGAACTTTACAGGGAGATTGGACCTCCAGATAGATGATAGAAATAAACGAACAGAAAAATGAGCAAACTCGACATCAGAAGACTAGGAGTTATTTACAAGAAACAGATCACAGGGGTACTCTCAAGCAAAGACATTTTGGGAGTCATGCCAGAACTCATAGAAATCATTCAGGAACGCGCACGCATAGAAAATGAGACCACAGAAAAAGAAGAAACTGAAGAAACCACAGCTCCACCCGCTGGATACTGCGACCACTGTGGGGCATGGTCAGATGACTTGAAACAACATAATGGCGAGTTCCTATGTGAAGATTGCAGAGTCGAGCCGGCACAAGAGGAAGAGGGTGAGGATTAAGGGCTTGCTCGTTAAAGAAATCATGAATGAAAAGCACCCATTTATCTATGAAGACGAGCTTGCCACAAAGGCACGGGCACTTATGCGCGATCTCTCATTAAGGATTCTTCCAGTGACCGATCTCGATAGGAAATTGCTGGGAAAAGTATCGCGCCGTGATGTCATGACGATCTCATCATCAGTTTCGCCCATCACAGTCAAAGGCATAATGACCCCTGCCAAGCACATAGCAACAGTTGAAGATGATTCCGCCCAAACGATCAAAGCCATGCTTCATGCAGACGCTTGGTATGCTCCTGTTGTAATGTCAAACAGAGACCAGACCTATATAGGAGTTGTAGGCATCGAAAATTTCATCGAACCATTAATCAAGACTAATCCGGAAAAGTTTTTGAAAGACACCTCAGAAGTGATGACGAAAAAGATTGTGACGTGTTCTCCTGAAGACGAAATTGCCAGTATCTGGCGCCTAATGAGGGATAAACGCTTCGCTGGGCTGCCTGTAGTGGAAAAAGGCAGACTGGTTGGAATGATAACACAAAAAGACCTGCTTGAGAGCGGCGCAATCATGCCCACATTTGAAGCTCAAAAAGGACGTTTTCGAGCCTCATCAGAAGTCTCTTCAATAATGAAACGGCAAGTAATAACCGTTGATCCATCAGTCAAAGTAATCAAGGTTGCAAAAATCATGGTTTCAAAGGATGTCGGAAGGGTCCCAGTAAAAGACAAAGGAGGCAAGCTGGTAGGTATAATCGATCGTGAAGACATCGCCAGAATGCTAGTCAAATGAGGAGAACGTAATTGAGCCACGAAGGTTTCAGAAGAACGTTAAGGGGAAAAGGCAACCTCAATTTGAAAACTCACCCTGCGAAAAAACATGACGCCGAGATTCTAAGCATCGCCAAGGGCGCAGTCGTCACTATGCCCCAAACCACACCGATCTATGATGCAATCCAGATGATGACACGAAAAGGGTTCAGAAGAATCCCAATAACTGACTCAGGAACCAGATCTCTGAAAGGAATCATCACAGCAACCGACATAATTGATTACCTTGGGGGCGGAAAGAAGTTTGAGATAATCCGCCGAAAGTTTGGCGGGAACATTTTTAAGGCCATAAATGAACCCATAAGGCTTGTTATGACCCAAAGAGTGGTCTCAATCGAGACATCTGCAAAGATAAGTGAAGCAATAAGATTGATGACAGAGAAAAACCTCGGTGGACTGCCCGTGGTTGACGAGAACAACAGCGTCAAAGCGATAATCACGGAAAGAGACATAGCGAACCTCTTTGCAGACAGACTGAGCGGAGTGAACGTAGCCCAGCTAATGTCACATGAAGTTGTCACAGCCTTGTCAAAGACGACAATTTTCGAAGCCGAACAATCAATGGTGACGCAAGGATTCAGAAGACTCCCCATAATCGCCAACGACAAACTGATCGGCATCATAACGGCCATGGACATCATAAGATTCTTCGGCTCAGGAGAAGTATTCAAACACCTAAAATCTGGCACCATAATACAAGTCTTAAACACTCCCGCACTTGAAATAGCCACGAAAAATGTTTCAACGATCGAGCCGACGGCCGATGTTGGGCAAGCAGCGAAGATAATGCAAGACAAAGATATAGGCGCCGTGCCAGTCATTGAGAATAGCAAACTCGCCGGGATAATAACAGAAAGAGACTTTTTCAAGATCATTGACTGACCATGGCCAAAAGCCAACTTGCGCTTACCATCGTCACTGAAGACTCGATGAGAAAATTCCCAGCAAAATGACAGGAAAGGTCCCTAAATGGGAAAAACCACGATTAACAAGGCAAGCCAAAGTGGCATTCGAGCCCTCAGTAGAAAGCTTTCGGAATTGCTGAGAGATAAGAACAGAAAAATCTACCAAGATAACGTTGCAAAATTTGGCATTCCACAAGAATACCTTAGACAAGCTTTTTCCGAAGAAGCTTTGCTTGAGACCGCAACTTCAGGGAAGTCAGATTTCTACCATGCACTAGAGAACAGATGCAAAATCCTGGACTTCGCCTAGGTAGCGCAAAAGAATAAGTCACTGGCGGAGCTGGACCGAATAGTGGTTTTTCCAGAAAATACAAGAAAAGGTATTGGGACACAATTTCTAAGTGAGGTATTGGCAGAACAAAAAAGGAAGAGGGTAACGACAATCATCGTGAACGCTGGAAAAGAAGAAACACATGCGAGACGGTTTTACGAAAAAAACGGCTTCAAACCAACAGACGAGGCAACCGTTGAAACTCCTTGGGGCAGCAAGCTGACTCTAGTCATTTACCAGCTGAAAATAGGCCCGAAATAAGGTAAGCTTTTAACATTAAATCCTACGTTATCAATAACTAGAGAGCGGACAACTTGATTGTTGATCTTGTTCTGAACAACGCTAATGCATATCTTGAAAATGGAATTGCAAACTGCAGCCTAGCAGTAGACCACAGCAAGATCTTCAAAATAGGCAGAGAGACAACCATGCCACAAGCCGAAAGCAAAGTTGATCTGAAGAACCTGCTGGTGCTACCAGGCCTAATTGATGCTCACGTACATCTCAGGGATGAAGGAAAAACCTACAAGGAAGATTTCAGTAGTGGAACAGCAGCAGCTGCCGCTGGCGGATTCACTACTGTTTTGGATATGCCAAACAACAAGCCTACGACAATGAGCTTGGAGACTCTTCGGAATCGAATGAACGTCGCTACAAAGAAGCTTTTGGTAAATGTCGGTTTCTATTCGGAATTCCCAAAAGACACGAATGAGATTGAAGAAATCGTAAAAGAAGGCGCCGTGGCCTTCAAGCTTTTTATGATCGAACAAGTTGGGGGCTTAGATATTGGCGATGAGCATGCTTCATTGAGAGCTTTCATGAAGCTTAGCAACTTTGGAGTGCCGGTGGCTGTTCACGCAGAGGATCGAACTCTACTAGAGAAGAACTGCGGTAGACTGAAACGTGCCAACCAAAATGATGTACATGCATTTCTCAAGGCTCACTCAGAAAGAGTCGAAGTTGAAGCGATCAATCGGATAATAAAAATTGCCAAACGTGTCAAAACACACGTGCATTTCTGCCATGTGAGCACAAAAAAAGGGCTTAGCGCAATATGTAATGAAAAAGCATTTTCAACGCAAATAACCTGCGAAACGACCCCTCATAACCTGTTTCTAACAGCAGATGATCTAGTCAAAACGGGGATGTTAGCAGTGACGATGCCGCCTGTCAGAGAGAATAAGCACGCCGTGGCATTATGGAGAGGTGTGAAGGATGGCTGTGTTGACATCTTGGCTTCAGATCATGCACCACATGCATTGGAAGAGAAAAAGACAAAGAGCATTTGGGATGTTAAAGCTGGGATTCCAGGTTTGGAAACCACTTTGCCGTTGTTGCTCACCGCAGTGAAGCTTGGGCGCCTGTCTTTGGCAGATGTAGTTAGATTAATGTCAAAGAGACCTGCGGAGATCTTTGGATTGAAAGGCAGAGGATCCTTGGAAGAGGGAAACGTGGCAGACTTGACTATCGTGGACTTGAACAGAGAATACAAGATCGACGCCTCAACATTTCACTCAAAAGCAAGATACTCTCCCTTTGATGGGTGGAAGGTCGAAGGAAAACCTGCCAAAACATTCGTCAATGGAAAATTGGTTATGGATGAAGGAGAAATTGTCGCGAAGATAGGAACTGGAAAAATAGTGCGGAGAGAATAGTTTGGAGTTCGTTGCAGACGGCATGCTTGGAAAGCTTACTCGCTGGCTTCGCATTCTCGGACATGACGTAGTATACTCAACCGAACTGGATGATGATTGCCTAATCACTGTGTCCAAGAACGAGAAAAGAGCACTACTTACAAGAGATCTTGAACTCTATAAGCGTGCAATAGCAGAGGGGATAGATGCATTCTACGTTGATGGGAAAACGGGAGAAGAAAAACTCGCCAGACTAGCTAAAAGGTTTGATTTCAATTTGGATGTAGACATGACTAGGTCAAGATGCCCCAAATGTAACATAAACGTAAGGTCAACCCCTAAAGAAAAAGTCATCGAGAAAGTCGAGAAAAACACACTTGATCACTACGACGAGTTTTGGAAGTGTCCGAAATGTGGACAGGTATATTGGCAAGGGGCTCATTGGTCAAGAATTAACGAGACGCTTGAAAAAGCAAAAGCGTGCATGGTCGAGTACAAAGACCAGTAACTTCATCCAGCATTCAAATTCCAAGAACCTCAACTGAGAAGGCAGGCAATAGAGTGGTGCTAAGAGGTGCTCACTTGACCCTGCAAAAACATTCAGGCAAAGCTCTTCACAGAAGAGAAGAAATAAAAAAAAGGCATATGTAGAAAGCTCAATGCTCTATTAGCCATTTTAGCGGAATGTCCTGGTATGCACCGTCAGGCAATGTTCTTCTGATAGTCATAGGCAGCATGCCGGTTCCAAGTTCCTTCAGCGCTATGTCTATAGGGCTTGAAAGGCCTTCAGATAATTCAACAAGTATAGGAGCGCCCATTGAAATCTGAAGCGCCCTAGCACCGATTACTCTAGCCTTCTCGAAGCGAGTAATCTTCGGCGGACCTATGGAGATCTTTGGTTCTTCAGGCGTGTTCTAGTACTCCCCCATACCCGGGTATCCACCACCTGGAGGCATGCCTCCTCCTGGTGGCATTGGTGGGGCTCTTGTCTTTCCAGATGCAATCACATCATCTATTTTCAGAAGCATTGTTGCAGCTTCAGTTGCTGACTTAATTATTTGTTTCTTAACAGCTAAAGGTTCGAACACTCCAGCCTTAGCCATGTCCTGGATTTTTCCAGTCAGAACTTCAATTCCTGCCCATGTTTCGCCCTTTTCATGTCTTGCTCTTAGTTCAGACAATACGTCGATTGGGTCTAGACCCGCGTTTTCCGTTAAAGTCGTTGGCACCACTTCAAGTGCTTCTGCGAAAGCTCCAACTGCAAGTTGTTCTCTTCCTGGAAGTGTTTCAGCGTAATTCCTGAGCATATGCGAGACTTCAAGTTCTGGTGAACCACCGCCGGCGACGATTTTTGGTTCTTCAACCACATCTTTGACTACGCACAGAGCGTCGTGCAAAGATCTTTCAGCTTCGTCCACTATGCGCTGTGTTCCACCTCTTATCAGAATAGTGACTGCCTTGGGGTGTTTGCAGCCTTCGATGAAAGTCATTTTGTCTTCACCTATTTTACGTTCTTCGACTAGGTTTGCGTGTCCCAAGTCATCTTGTGTCATTGCGTCTAGTTTGGTGACAATTTTTCCGCCTGTGGCTTTGGCAAGCTTCTCCATGTCTGACTTCTTGATTCTTCTGACAGCGAGTATTCCTTTTCTAGCCATAAAGTGCTGAACCATGTCATCGACGCCTTTTTCACAAAAGACGACGTTTGCGCCAACTTTGACGATCTTTTCAACCATTTCCCTCAGCATTTCTTCCTCTTGTTTCAGAAAAGCGTCCATTTGTTCTGGGCTTTCAATGTTGATCTTCGCATCAAACTCAGTTTTCTCGATTTCAAGTGGGCAGTCGAGCAACGCAATCTTAGCTCTCTCTACGCGTTTTGGCATCCCAGAATGGGAAACCTCCTTATCCAGCACTATCCCCTGAATCAACTTTGTGTCTCCTATTGACTCGCCTGGTTTCTTCTCAACTTTCACATCTTCCACATCTACCTTGTATTTATCGCCAATTTTCTCTGCAACCGCTAGAATGGATTTGACAGCAATGTCAGCCAAGTATTCTCTATGTTCAGCTACAAGTTTGCTCGCCATAGAAGTCATTGCGACCTTCTTGGGATAATCTTGCGAATTCAGATCAACAGGTATTGCAATCTTTTCCAGAATTTCTAGTGCTTTTTCTGAGGCTTTTCTGAAGCCATCGATTATTATTGTAGGATGAACATTTTTCTCGATTAGTTCTTCAGCCTTGTTCAAGAGTTCACCCGAGATTATGACTGCGGTAGTTGTTCCGTCACCAGCTTCGTTGTCCTGTGTTTTTGCCACCTCCACCATCATTTTGGCGGCTGGGTGCTGGATGTCCATTTCGTCCAAGATCGTGCGTCCATCGCTTGTTATTGTCACGTCGCCAAAGCTGTCAACGAGCATCTTGTCCATACCTTTTGGCCCTAGGGAGCTTCTCACGATTTCAGCGACTGTTTTTGCGGCCATTATGTTTGTGTGTTGGGCTTCCTTACCTCTTGAGCGGCTGGAACCTTCTTTTAATACTAGAACTGGCACTCCGCCAGCTTGTCCGGATGATGACAAATCTTATACAACCTCCTCTATTGCGTCAACAACAAAAACAGCCTTACAATATAAGTTTTTCTAAAGAGACACTGAAAACTGTTTCAAAAAACCATGTTATAATCAATCTGGCTTGAGCACGGTTTTCAGACCTGCTCCTGTTAGAACCACTATGGCGTAATCGTCTTTTGACAACTCTTTGTCGTCAATCTGTTTCTTGTATCCGGCGTATGCGACGGCAGAGCTTGGTTCAACGAAAAAGCCACGCTTCGAAAGCTCTTTGAAAGCAAAGAGAACCTGATTTTCGTCAATCATGACAGCATCACCATTTGCCGCTTTCAATCGCTCAGCCATGATCTCCAACAAAGGCGGATTAACGCTTACCAAGGCGTCGGCAATCGATGTTACACGCCGAGGCGGCGTATAAGCCAAGTTCTTGAAAAGATGATAAAGGGGCGAAACCTGATTTGTTTGACAAGCGACTATCCTTGGCATCGTCCTGAGCATGTTTGACTCTCTCAAATGATTGAACCCACTTATCAAACCCAGCAACAGAGTACCCGCTGACACCGGTAAATAGATGTTCTCTGGTACATGCCAATCAAGTTGCTCAGTTATTTCATATGCAAGGCTTCTCATTCCGTCCCTGAACAAAGGGTGTAGTATGTGCCCAACATAGAATTTGACTTTCTCAACTTTTTGTGCTTCGTTTGCAACCTTACTTCGATCTCCGGCTACCTTGACAACTTCAGCACCATAGAATTGAATCTGGTTGAGCTTTGGACCAGAAACGGTTTCAGAAACGTAGATCTTCGCCTTCAATCCAGCTCTCGCAGAGTATGCAGCTATCGAAGCCCCTGCATTGCCGGAGGAATCTTCGGATATGTAGCCGTCAGCTTCTTTTATCAGTTTATGCAACGCTGACATTAGTATACTTGATCCTCTATCCTTGAATGAACCCGTTGGGTTGAGGTTTTCGAGTTTGAAACTCACGCTGTTTGAGAATTTGACTAAAGGTGTCCAGCCTTCTCCCAATGAGATTATGTCTGCCTCATCTATGTACGGAAACAATTGTGAATAACGCCAGAGACTGCGGTTCTTGCCATCAATTTTCTCTGCTTCAAATCTCTCATGCTGTTCAACGTCTAAAGGCGCATCGCATGATTGGCATCTGTAATTAAGAAGACTCAGTGACGGTCTGCCACACTTTGAACAAGTGATTTGGTATTTCAAGTTGTGCACCTTTGCCCGTTTCTTGTAAGATTCGCGTCGGTATTTAGGTTTAACACTGTTTTGTTTGAATCGAAACTTTTAATATGCAAGAACCAACGGTTTATCCCTCTGTCATGGAAAAGACGGTTTGGAGTGAACAGCTTGAAAAGGATAATTGTTTGCCTGAAGCAGGCTGTGGATGTTTCACAGTTGAAAGTTGATCCTTCAACCAGACAGCTTTTGACAGCCATTGCACCCAAAAAAATCAGTGATTTTGATAAGAATGCATTGGAAGAAGCTGTAAGGATGAAAGAAAAACTCGGCGGCACCGAGATATGCACAGTAACCGTGAGCGCTGAAGACGCTAAGACCGTTGTGCGCGAAGCTCTTGCGATGGGTGCAGATAGAGCTTACCTCATAAACGATGCAGGCTTCAAGGAAATTGATACTTCAGGAACCGCGTATGTCTTGACAGAAGCGATAAAGAAAATCGGAGGATACGATCTGATTCTTTGTGGTGAAACATCCCTAGATAGCTTCTCTGGGCTCGTCGCCCCTAGGCTTGCAGAGTCTTTGAACATACCCCAGATAACTTCCGTCAGCAAAGTGTCCGTAGAAGGTGATACTGTAATCGCAGAAAGAACTTTGGAAGATGCAGTTGAAACCATGAAGGCAAAGATGCCAGCGTTAGTATCCGTCACGCGTGAGATCAATCAACCGAGAATCCCATCGCTAATGATGATCATGAAGGCTTCAAAGAAGGAAATAGTAACTTGGACAGGTGCAGACCTCGGCATTCAAAAAGAGAAAATCAACGCGAAAATCGATGTGATCGAGGTCTTGGCACCAAAGACTGAACGAAAGAAGATCAAGATAACAGGCGAAAATGTAACTGAAATTGCGGAGAAGCTGGTTAAAGCGCTAATTCAAGAAGGTATTATCGGACGGTGAGAATCAGATGAGTGAGAATAATGGTGTTTGGGTTTTCTCAGAAAAGTTTGATTTGTTTCTAGAGATACTCAGCAAGGCCAGAGAGCTAGCGGATAGACTACAGGCAGAGCTTGCAGCCGTGCTTATCGGAAGCAATATACAAGAAAAGGCCAGTGAATTGATAAGATACGGAGCAGACAAGGTCTATTTGATAGACAGTCCGGTTTTCGAGCGATTTCAGGCTGAAGCATACCTGGGTGTTTTGCACGATCTAGCATCGAATTATAGACCTGAGATCATGTTGATCGGCTCAACAAAGAATGGAAAACCTCTTGCAGCCAGACTTGCAACACGTCTAGACGTTGGATGTGTACCCGACTGTGCTAGGTTAGATGTCGATGACAAGAGGAGGTTGATCGGCGAAAGAATAACCTATGGCGGGAATGCTACAGCCACAGTTGCTTTCAGAACGAAACCACAGATCGCAACGATTCCACCAAGAGCTTTTGAAAAACCTGAACCCAAAGATCATAAGGGACAGCTAATAAGGTTCGATGTGAAGGCTGAAGAGCCGAAGACTGAAATTGTTGAAACTAGACCGCTTGAAACTTCAAGCGTAAGGATCGAAGAAGCCGAAATCATAATCAGTTGTGGAAGAGGCTTGGAGAAGAAAGAAGATAAAGTCTTACTGGATGAGCTGGCAACAGTTCTTTGCGGTCAAGTTGGCTGTTCAAGACCATTGGCAGAGGACAGAAAATGGTTTTCGGAATGGGTTGGACTATCCGGGCACAAGGTCAGACCGAAGTTGTACATTGCATGCGGGATTTCAGGCGTAATTCAGCATGTCGCTGGGATTCGCGACTCCAAAGTGATAGTGGCTGTCAACAAAGACGAGCAGGCACCCATTTTCGAGATCGCAGACTACGGAATTGTAGGCAATTTATACGAGGTATTACCAGCACTTAAAGAGGCATTGAAGAAGCAACTACAATAGCATTCTTGTTTTCTTTATCTTTCGGTAGAATGGAGTGCGATATATGATTTCAGAGAATGGAGCTTTTCAACTCATCGAAAAGAGTAGCAAATAAAATCATGCAATTATGGTTTCCCAGATAATGGAAGAACTTGCACGCATGCTTGGAGAGAATGCAGAGGAGTGGAAAATTGTAGGTTTGCTACATGATCTGGACCATGATGAGACTAGGGATGCCCTACACGAGCATGGAATTGTTGCAGCTGAGAAACTGAAGGGAAAGCTTCCTGAACACTGCATCCACGCGATAAGAGCGCACGATAGTGGAACAGGGTTGAAAACTGAAAGCAAGTTGGACAAGGCTTTGATAGCGTCAGATTCGTTGGCGAACCTGATTGAAAGGACAGATAGAACGGTTAAGAGTTGAATTGCATGACTCTTCGTGCTGAGCTGGAAAGTGCCTCTTTGAAGAAGTATTGGTTCAAGAACAACATCTGGCAATGCGAAGAGTTCGGAGTCAAGCTGGGTGATTTCCTAAGGTTAGGCTTAATCTTCATGAAAGAAAAGAAGACATGAAAAGATCCTTACTTGTACGCTATGTACTCCTTTCCCAGAAGTTCTCTTGCAATGACCGTTCTCTGTATGTTACTTGCTCCTTCGGCTCCGACGCAATAGCTCATTATTCCTCGCAGACCCATCTCTAGTGGACATTCTTTAGTATAGCCAAATGCTCCGAGCCAGATCATCACGTGCTTGTAGATGTCAAACGCTAGGTGTGGCGCAATGAGCTTGCATGCAGCAATCATCTTGCCAACTTCAAGTGGTGAGAACTTGTTTTCTTTGTATTTTTTGTCGTTCATCCAGGCTGTGCGATAGGTCAATGATCGTAAAGCCTCAATCTGTGCCCAATCGTCTGCTAGCTCGAATTGTATGCCTTCAAACTTGCCGATTGGTCTTCCAAAGGATTTTCTTTCTTTGATATATTCTATTCCAATGTCCAAAGCGCGTTGAGCTGCACCTACGCAAACGGCCGCGATCAGGATCCTTGCGGTATCGAATCCTTCCATCGTCAAGTAGAAGCCTTTGTCTACCTCTCCGATACGATTGGAGTCAGACACTCGCACATCTTTCATCATGAAGCCACCTGTCGAAATGGCCATTCTACCCATGTCTTCAAACCGCTTGTTGATCTCTACACCTCTGGCGTTCATAGGCAGATAGAAGCCAGTCATGCCGCGATGGGAAGCATCTGGTTGTATGGGTGAAGTTCGGGCGATGACAAAGTAGCCTCCGCCAAGCCTTTTCGCTTCTTCCGTTCCACTGATGTACATTTTTTCGCCGTTGAGAACCCAATTGTCGCCATCCCTGCGTGCAGTGGACTTGAAAGCAGCGACGTCTGAACCGCCCCCCGATTCCGTGGAAGCTATCCCGATGAAGGCTTCACCTTTGAAGGCTTTTCGAATGACAGCGTCACGCACTTGCTCACTGCAATACCTATCGACGACAAAACCCCAAGAAGATTCCACAAGCCAAAGGACAGGCAAAGCAATACTCACGTCTGCATAGCCTAGCTCTTCGGCCGCGATGCATGCAGTTACCCAGTCAGCGCCAGTGCCTCCGTGCGATTCTGGAGCAGTCATTATAAGTAGTCCCATGTCACCCATACTCTTCAGTATTTCACGCGGAATTTCGCCCTTGCTGTCCATCTCTCTGATCTTCTCTAGGGGCAGGTTCTTTTGGCACCATTCGCGTAGTGCGTTACGGAACAGTTCCTGTTCTTCTGTGAAGCTGAATTCGACCATGTTTTCACCTTGAGCCGTAACTACAGAGGGTGGGCATATAAAAGTTGTTTAGGTATCAAACAGGAACTTTAGCCAAGAACTGGTCGATTGGGCTTTGGTTAAGATGCAGACCTAGTTTGTCTTGCGCAATGCCTAACGCTAAGCCCAGTAACTGTGTGTAGTACAACACTGGAAGGCTTAGCTTCGCTCCAATAACGGATGCGCCATCTTTCTGCTTGGCGTCAAACATGTACCCGCAATCTGGACAGGAAACAACCAGTCCATCAACGTTCAAAGCTTGGATGGCCTTGAGTTTTGAGCTGGCAAGCGAAAGCGCGGAGTCCGCATGGCTATACATCAACGCTGAACCGCAACAGTCCAACCTCTCAGCATAGTCCAGAGTTTCTGCGCCAAGGGTTTTTATCAACTCGTCAAGCTTCCGTGGATTTTCTGCGTCATCAACACGTCCGAGACTACTATAGCGAAGAATCTGGCAACCGTAATGCACCGCCAGCTTCAAACCCTTGAGGGGTCTAGCAACTGTCCTTCTGATACGGCTCAATCCGATACAGTCATGTAGAAGATCAATTGTGTGCCAAAGCCTAATATTCGGATTGTACCCCAAGTTTTCTTCTTTTAGTAGATCTTCAATCTTAGCACGTGCTCTCACATCTGTTTCCAAAAGATGCTTGGCCTCAGAAATCACGAAATGGCAACGATTACATGGAACAAGCACGTCGCACAAACCCGTCAGGTTAGCCAATGCCAAAACCCTTGCACCCAGATAGTTGGCCGCAAAATCATTAACGCTCTTCACAGGATCACCACAGCACAGTGCTTCGCGCAGATCAACAAGCTCAACACCAAGTTTCGGCAAGACTTCTCGAACAGACATTTCGTACGCGTACTGGCTTGTCAAGATCCGGCAACCCCAAAAAGCGGCCAATTTCATTCTCTATTTTTCCTCCAGAGTTTTAAGGAAAACGGCCTGAAAACTCTCCCTTGGCGTACCGATTTTTGGCAGTTTCAGGCTTTCGCGATCACAAATTTGCATGGTTCTGGTTGTGATCTTTTGGGCAGCTTCTGCCAGTCCACTTTCCAAGACCAACGAGACAGCCTTCATATAGGCCTCGGGCACTTTCACCTCTCTTTCCACGGTCAGATTTCTCAAAGCCATGATTACGTGATAGGGCGATGCTTTCTGAGGACACCGCTGAACGCACTTCAAACATGTCGCGCATGTCCAGATAATGTCAGAAGAAGCCAGTTCATCAACAAGACTCAAATTCACTAGTTTCTCGATTTCATGAGGTTTTAACTCTAAGAGCTTTAATGCTGTACATCCGCTTGTGCATTTCATGCATTGAAAGCAGTTGAGCAATTCTCTTCCATGAAGCTTGACCAAAATCCTTTCTCTGGCCTGAGGGTTGGGCTTAGCCATCGACATAGAGTCGACTAAACTCACGTTCAGTTTCCTCCCTTCGCACTGATCTCAGTCAGTGCTGCATCGACTTGAGCCAAGACCTGCTTGCTACCATACTGCTGGATCTTGATAGCTCCTGTTGGACAGGCAGCACTGCATAAGCCACAACCTTGGCACACGGCCTCAATGACTTCAGCTCTGAGCTTTTCTGCGTCGTCTTCCTCTTCATTCTTCACCTCAATTGCCAGAAAGGGACAAAGTGACTCGCAGACGCGACAACCGCTACAAAGATCTTTGTCAATAACTGCCTTTAGAGGCTCAAGTTCGATCTCTCCACTTGACAGCAAATCTAGGGCTTTCGCTGCTGCACCGCTTGCCTGTGCAACGGTGTCTGGAATGTCTTTTGGGCCTTGACATGTGCCAGCAAGGAAGATCCCTGCCGTGGAGCATTCCAGTGGTCGCAGTTTTGGATGTACCTCAAGCAAGAAGCCGTCGGCACTTCGTAAAGCATGAAAGATTTCATTGATCTTTTTGATGTCTTCGCTTGGAACAAGCCCATTGGCGAGCACAACTAAGTCAGCATGCATTTCCAGAAGCTTGTTCGTTCCTCTATCAAAAACATCAAAATAAAGAGAACCATCTGCTGCCATGCGAATGTCCGAGGGAATACCAGCCACAAAGTTAATGTCCATATCTCTAGCCCGTCGATAGAACTCTTCGTAACCTTTGCCAAAAGACCGGAGATCGTTAAAACACACGTAGATATTCACGTCTTCGCCAAGCTTTTCGCGTGCCAGAATTGCCTGTTTCAGACTTACCATACAGCCTACGCGGCAACAATATTCGTGAAAGCGCTTGTCGCGTGAACCGATGCATTGGATAAACACCATATTTTTAGGTGGTTGACCAGTTTTTGGAGAAAGGATCTTTCCCTGAGTTGGTCCTGACGCATCGGATATTCTTTCAAACTCTATGTTTGATATCACGTTAGGAAAGCGTCCGTAGCCTGCTTCACACATTTTTGAAGCATCGAAAACATCCGAGCCCACTGCAAGGATAATCCCACCAACCCTAATCTGGATAGTTTCGGGCTTCTGGCCAAAATCTATGGCCTTAGCTTCGCATACTTCTAGGCATTTGCCGCACACGTCTTTCCCTGTCTTCAACCTAAGGCAGTAGCTTGAGTTTACTGCTGCAATTTTTGGTACAGCGTGTGATGAATAGATCGATATTGCCCGTGTCTGGTCCAGTTTTTCGTTGAATCTGTCAGGAACTTTGACAGGGCAGACCTTTGTGCAAAGCTCACACCCAACGCATCTGCTTTCATCTACGTATCTTGGTTTCTTCAAGATAGAGACTTCAAAATTGCCGACAAACCCTTTCAAACCCACAACTTCAGAGTTAGTTAGTAGCGTGATGTTTGGATGCTTCGCGACGTCAACCATTTTAGGAGTCAATATGCATGCGCTACAATCAAGCGTTGGGAAAGTTTTATCCAACTGGGCCATACGTCCACCAACGCTAGGAGCCTTTTCAACCAAGCAAACCTTGAAGCCCGCATTAGCCAAGTCCAAGGAAGCTTGTATACCTGCAATCCCGCCTCCTACAACCAAAACGTTTTTCTCAACACTTACCTTACGTTTTTTCAATGGCTCTGACAGGCGCACGCGGGCTACACCCATTCTAACAAGCGCTTTTGCTTTCTCTGTAGCTTTCTCTGGCTCATGGGTATGAGGCCATGACACTTGTTCGCGCAAATTGACGATTTCAGTCAGATAGGGGTTTAATCCGGCTTCAGCAACTGCTTTTCGAAAGGTTTCTTCGTGCATTCTCGGCGAGCATGTGGCTATGACCACTCTGTCGAGTTTGTGGGCTTTTATGTCATCTTGGATCATGCGTTGGCCGGGATCTGAACACATGTAAGTGTAGTCTTTAGCTACTGCAACGTTTGGCAGACTTTTTGCGTATTCTGCGACCCTCTCCACATCGACGATGCCAGCAATGTTCAAACCGCAATGGCAGACATAGACTCCAATCCTAGTCATGCAAGTAGCCAGCTATGGGTCATTTGAAATAGGTTTTGGGCTGAACCCATCTATTATTCTTTATGTCAAAGGATCTACGTTTCATATGTCAGATAGGTGACAAGAACTCGAAGAGACAGCAAACGCTTGTCTCGAACTGTTAGCATATTGACCACAAAACTAATTATGATGTCAAACGTAGAAGCCATCCATGAATAAAATGATTCCAATTAACGCGCCACAAATTGGGAAAGAAGAAATTGAAGCCGTTGTCAAAGTCATGAAGAGTCGTGGGCTAACTCATGGACTCGGCGCAGGACCCATGGTAACAGAGTTTGAAAACTCCTTCTCCAGATTTGCAGAAGCAAAGCATGGCGTAGCCATGAATTCGGGCACTGCAGCTCTGCATTCAACCCTTATTGCAACAGGAATTGGGCAAGGTGACGAGGTAATTCTGCCAAGTTTCACCTTTGTGGCCACTGCTGAAGTAGTGGTGATGGCCGGGGCAAAACCTGTATTCGTTGACATCAACCCAGAGACATACAACATATCCCCAGAAAAGGTGGAAAAGGCCGTGACTGAAAAGACGAAAGCAATAATGCCGGTGGATCTTTACGGCTTATCAGCTGACATGCAACCCATAAGAAAAATCGCTGACGAACACGGATTGAAGGTCATCGAAGACGCGGCTCAAGCTCACGGCGCATCGTACAAGGGAAAACCGCCAGGGTCATTTGCCGATGCAGCATGTTGGAGTTTCTATGCAAGCAAGAACATGACTACAGGTGAAGGTGGGATGATAACGACGAATGACGACAAGATCACTGAGAAGTTGCGGCTGATGAGAAGCCACGGTGAAGAAGAGAAGTACAAGTCGGTGATGGTTGGGCATAATTATCATATGCCTGAGATGGAGGCAGCCATAGGGTGTGTGCAACTGAGGAAACTGCCGGGATTTGTGGCTAAAAGAAGTGAGAATGCAATCAGCCTCTCTAAGAAACTGAGAAAGGCGAAGGACTTACAGTTGCCAGAAGAGCCAGAAGGATACAAACACGGCTGGTATCTTTACACCGTGAGAATGAAAAACGCAAGCCGAGGGCGCAGAGATAAAGTCGTTGAGAAACTGAGACAGGATGGAATAGGCGCATTGGTTTGCTACGTAAATCCGATTCACCTTATGCCTTTCTACAGCAAATTTGGGAAATGCAAGCTTCCAGTAACGGAAAAAGCATCCGAGCAGGTGCTTTCTCTGCCAGTTCATCCCGGAGTCAGCAAAGAACAGATAGGTTTCATAGCTGAAACATTCTTACATTTATTATAGTGGCCTTTCCGCGCTAGGTTTAAATAGAATCTTTGGCAAGTAATGAAAACCCTGAGAAAGGGGGTTTTGATGGGGGATTGTGCGATGCAAAAGATCAAGGTTGTTATAATGGGTGCAGCAGGGAGAGATTTCCATAATTTCAATGTTTACTTCAGAAATAACGATGCCTATGAGGTTGTGGCTTTCACTGCTACACAAATCCCAGGAATCGAAAGTCGAAACTATCCTGCCGAGCTTGCTGGTGCAATGTATCCAAAAGGCATACCGATTTTTCCTGAGGAAGAATTGCCCAGACTCATAAAGGAACATGATGTTGACCAAGTGGTCTTTGCGTATAGTGATGTCTCACATGAATACGTTATGCATAAGGCCTCGGCAGTACTGGCAAACGGTGCAGATTTCCGCTTAATGGGACCCAAAACAACGATGTTAAAGTCTAAGGTTCCAGTTGTTTCAGTGTGTGCTGTCAGAACAGGATCGGGTAAAAGCCAGACCTCTCGACAAGTTGCGAAAATTCTGAAAAGCAAAGGCCTAAGAGTTGCAGCTATCAGACACCCAATGCCATATGGTGACTTGAGAAAACAGGTTTGGCAACGCTTCGCCTCATATGAGGATTTGGACAAACATGAATGCACAATCGAGGAAAGAGAGGAGTATGAGCCGCACATCGATAACGGCATAGTTGTCTACGCAGGAGTCGACTATGAAAAGATACTGAGGGAAGCAGAGAAAGAGTCTGATGTGATAGTCTGGGACGGAGGCAACAATGACCTACCATTCTACAAACCAGATTTGAGCATTGTTGTAGCCGATCCACACAGAGCAGGACATGAGTTGACTTATCATCCTGGCGAAGCCAACCTGAGGATGGCAAACATCATCATAATAAACAAGGTCGATACTGCGGATCCACAGAAAGTGAAGCTGGTCAAGGAAAACGCTAAGATGGCCAATCCTAGCGCGATCATTTTGGAGGCATCATCACCCGTCACTGCAGATATGCCTGATTTGATCAAAGGGAAGAAGGTGCTAGTAATTGAAGATGGTCCGACACTCACACATGGTGGTATGCCTTATGGAGCTGGCATGATCTTGGCAAAGAATTGTGGTGCAAGTGAGATCGTTGATCCTAGGCCCTATGCTGTTGGATCGATAAAAGAAGCTTACAGGAGATTCCCTCACTTGGGTCCGCTTCTTCCAGCCTTGGGCTACAGTGGCAAACAGGTGGCTGAGCTGAAGGAAACTATCGATCGCGTTCCCTGCGATGTCGTGGTAATGGGAACACCAATAGATCTAAGAAGGGTAATTGCCATCAACAAGCCCTCTGTAAGAGTTCGGTATGAGCTTAGAGTGCTCGGCACAGTTTCGCTTGAACAGATCTTGGATGACTTTGTAGAAAGACGCGTGAAGTAATGGCCAACGAAGAGAAAGCAGATATTTCAAGAGTAAGGGTAAAGTTCGCTATTGAAGGCTTAGGTGAGGCTGAAGGTGAACTTGTCCGCTTCTTGGCGCCAAGAACGATTGACATGATAGTTAGAAAGCTCCCGATAGAAGGAAGAGCAGCGATATGGAAGGAAGAGATCTACTTCGAAACACCAATTAAGATGGGTGAGGAAAAAGCAAAAGCCAACGTGGAAAATGGCACTATTGCATTCTGGCCTATGGGAAGCGCCATATGTGTCTTCCATGGAGAAACGCAGCCTTACAGTCCCGTAAACATTTTGGGTAAGATCACGAAGAACCTTGAACTGTTCAAACAAGTGAAGAGTGGTACAAAAATACGAGTTGAGCTTTCAGTAAGCCAGTGAACCCTCGCGCCAAAGACTCAGAAGCCTTTCGCATTCAGCTATAATCTCTTTTTCTGTGCTTTTTCGTCTTAGCGTCTCAAGAAAACCTATCCGCTTTCCCACTGCACGTTTTTCAGCTTCACCACTATAGTAATGCTTGAGCTCAAGATATTCTTTCATAACATTGGCTTTTTGTATGAAGACACTGGCCGCATCAACAGGATTCTCAACAGTATATTTGTTTGCCCAGATTGCCACGTCAGCGTTACGAAGCTGAGTAAGCCCGTCGATTTCCACTATTTGGCGAATATAGGTTCTCAGGAAATCGTAGTGGTCTGCTGTTTTTACAAGTTGAAGGGCATTTTTGACCTTTTGCTTGAAACTTTGGCTACCTTCGACTGTCAAGTCATGTTTGTAGCCTTTGTCAATCAGTTCCTTTGCTTTTCTGACTTCATCAAAAGTATAGACCCTCTTAGGAAACTCCAATTGTGGCATCCACTCCCAAAATTCGAAAGATGGATGTACGTTGGAAAAACTTGTTTGCTAAACTAGTCTGCCTTGAATATTTTTATGCTGTGATTCCCTGAAACAAGATGGATTTTTCCGTCTTCCTCAAGCTGCTCCAAGAAATCCTTTGCAGCGCTTATCCGTACATTGAAGCGCGTGGCCACGGCGTACGGCGTTAGAACACTCATTTTCTTCAATTCTGACATTATTTTTTCGCTTTTGATGTCAGGAGGCAGTATTCCAAGAGGCCTTTTCTCTTTTGGCGGTCCTGCCTTTTCCTTTTTCTTCTTCTCTTTGTCTTCTTCGTCCTTCTTGTCTTGCATTCGCTCCATTTGTTTCAGGTTAAGCTTCTTTTTCCCACCCATGGTTATCAGCTTCTAGTAAGTAAAAGCGGTCTCGTGGTTTTTTAGGCTTTCTGAACTTGAGAATAGATTACTTCAGCTTTAATAAAAAGAAAGGAAGAGAAGAGTTATCTGCCCATGATCTTCTTGGCTGCAATTTCAATGTCTTCTGATTTTATGGTTTTCCTTCCTGCGTGCACCGCAAAATCGAGGGCTTCCTTGGCTATTTTCACACCGATTTCTTCCAGTGCTTTAGCCAATTCCTTCGCTGCTGCTTCACTTACCCTATCTGCACCGGCTTTTTTGCATAGTCTATGCATTGGAGCTACAGCTAAATCCAAATCAACCATAAAGACTCCTCACAGCGTCTTTTTCTATTTAAAGCTGTATTTAACGCTTTTTGTTCGCGGTATGGCAAAAATTACCGCTAATGACCCAAGTCATTCAGATGGATGGAGAAACTATAAGAACAGAGTAGCTCCAAGTCTAGTGAAAGCTGGTTAGGCGCTATGAGATTCGTTGACGCTCACATTCATCTTTCTGACGAAGAATATGGCAAGTGCATCGACGAAATCATGGCTGATGCCAAAAACGCTAATGTTGTTGCTTTGGTTTCAAATTCCATGGACCTGAAAACTAGTCAAGAAAGTCTTGGTCTTGCGGCACAATATCCAAACCTCGTTTATGCCGCATTGGGGATTCACCCTTGGAACGTGCAAACTTTAACTGAAGAAGAACTCCAGCGAACATTAGAGTTCATTAAAGAACAACCACACAACGAGACATTAGTTGCCATCGGAGAGATCGGTCTGGATTTTAAGTACATGCCCATTTGGGATAAACAGCTGAAAGTTTTCGATGAAATGTTACATTTGGCTGAAGAACTCGATTTGCCAGCCATTATTCATTCGCGAGGCACAACAGAACAGATCGTGAACATGCTTCCATCTTACAACGTTAGGAAAGTACTATTACACTGGTTCAGCAACCCGATAAGCGTATTGACCAAAGCAGTGGAACAGGGATGTTTCATTACAGAAGGACCGCCAACAGTCTATTCAAATGGCATTCGCGATGTGGTTAGAAGAGTACCATTGGCGAATCTTCTGACCGAAACGGATGGACCTGTACGATATTTCAAATCGCCTTTTGATGGGAAAAGGACTACACCTAGTTATATTCCAACAGTAGTCAAAGCCATAGCAGAAATCAAGAAATTGGACGTAACGTCGGCGGCTGAGCAGATAATGGAGAATTTCGAAACGTTTTTTGGTGTAAAACTGAGTGAAGCGAGATAGCCACAATCAAAGCATTCTTCAAAATGCTTGAAGATCGTTGGTATTTCGCTACTACTCCATATGTCCCCACAATCACACTCATAATAAGTATGAATACTGCCTACCAAACGCGCGCGATTTGACTGATTCAAGTAGAGTACTTTCTCTGCAACAATTGATGGCCCATTCCTTTTACCCCAGCGTATCATAGCGGAACATCCAATTGACCACCCAGAAGCTGCTTCGACTGAGAAAAGTTAAATTAGCCTTGTTGTTTCTATGAGTGACCACAGCGCATAATAAGGCGCTGAAAGATGAAAACAGAGTTCAAAGGAGTCTAGAGTTTGGGAAATGTGCGAACCGACCAAGTCAAGCGAACGGCCAGAGAACTCGTCAGACGTTTTCCTGACAAGTTTACTGCCAACTTCGATGAGAACAAGCGCTTGGTCAGACTGCTTTTAGAGGGAGCTACTACGAAAATAAGAAATCAAATCGCAGGCTATATCACCCGCTATCTCGCAAGTGAAGAAATAGAAGAACCGCAGGAAGAAGGCGAAAGCAGTTGATGGATGGATACAGAAAAGGCTGGGCGCTTAGGTACTTGCGCGAAGCCAAGGCTGAGCTAGAAGCGGCAAGAAAGATGCCTTACATGGCTCCAAGTCTAGTTCTGGAATCCATCAGAAAGGCTCGAAGCGCCATCTATTATAGTTTGGGAGAACCCGCATTCGTGGAAACAGTCATAAGAGAAGCTGCCGAAAAAACGCGAACACAACCGATAACCGACCCAGTTCTGAAATGCTTGGTAGAAATCGAGGAGATTGTACAGCAGCTCGCCCAGTCAGAAGAGGTAGACGGGGAAAAAGCTATGAAACAAGCTGACAGCCTGATACAACTAGCCACAGATATAATTGAAACTCTAACCCAAGAAAAAATGAAAGAATAGAACTTTAGCGTTTCTCGACAGCCTTAGCAATGCGATCTAGTGCTTTTTTGATGTTCTCAACAGAGTTTGCAAATGACAAGCGTAGATGGTCTTCACCGTATTTTCCAAAGGACGTTCCAGACAAGACAGCCACACCCGCATTGTAGAGTAGGTGATCCCCAAGTTTTCTGCAGTCCATGCCTGTGCCTTTTACGTTTGGAAACACGTAGAAAGCCCCGCGTGGTTTCTTGCAGGTTATTCCTTTGATGTTATTTAGTCCAGTAACAATGACTTCTCTGCGTTTTTTGAACTCAGAAACCATTTTTTCAGGTTCGACTTGCGATCCCTTTAAGGCTTCAATACCGGCTATTTGGGTGAAAGTGCAAGTGCAAGAGTTTGAGTTTGTCATCAATTGAGCCATCTTTTGAGCTATGTCTTCCCGCATCACGCCAAAGCCAAGTCTCCAGCCAGTCATAGCATATGTTTTTGAGAAGCCGTCCAACAGGATTGTTTTCTCTTTCATTCCGGGCAACGAGGCAATGCTTTCATGCTTGCCTTCATAGAGTATCCTGCTGTAGATTTCATCTGCAAGCACAAACACATCATCTCTACTTGTTACACAGTCAGCTATAACCTTCAGATCCTCTTTGGTCAAGATTCCTCCCGTCGGATTCTCTGGATAGTTCAGTATTATCAGCTTAGTCTTCTTGGTTATCTTCGACTTAACGTATTCTGGGTCAAGTCTGAAGTCGTTTTCTTCCAGTAAGGGTATGGGCACGGGTTTGGCTTCAACGAAGTTTATTAATGACTCGTAGATCGGAAAGCCTGGGTTAGGGTATAGAACTTCATCGCCTGCATTTACCAAGGCAAATATGCTGTAGAACATTATTGGTTTGGCGCCTGGCGTCACGACGACTTCTTCTGGCTTGACATCTATTCCTCTAGTTTTCGAAACGTACTGCGCAATGACCTCTCTGAATTCAGGGAGCCCAGCCGAAGGACCGTAATGCGTGTAGCCAGCGTTAATGGCTTTCGTAGCAGCTTCTTTGATGTTCTTTGGAGTGTCAAAGTCGGGTTCGCCGATCTCTAAGTGGACGATGTCTTTTCCTTGCTTCTCAAGAGCCTTCGCCTTTGCCAATACTTCGAAGGCGGTTTCGGTCCCTAACGCTTGCATTCTTTTCGCAAATATGGAGTTCACTCACATCACCTTGATTTGAAATGGAAATGAAAGTAGAATGGAATTGGTATTTAACTATTGCAGGTCTGTCACACGTAAATCTACGGTCAGAATAACCTTGAGAGAGGCTTGGTTTTGATTACGTCCGAGTTTACGAGGTTTGGCGGTTTCTTGCCTTCAAAGAATGCAACGAGATTCTCAGCTACCATCTCAGACATCTTTGCTCTAGTTTCGAGACTTGCGCTTGAGATATGTGGTGCGACAACGACGTTGTCCAGTTTCAGCAAAGGATTGTCCGCAGGTGTAGGTTCCTGCTCAAAAACGTCAAGTCCAGCCCCTGCGATCTGCCCCTTCTTTAAAGCTTCATACAAGGCTTTTTCGTCAACTACAGGCCCGCGTGAGTTATTTATCAAGTAAGCTGTCTTCTTCATCAGGCTTAGTCGCTGTGCGTTTATCAGATGATGAGTCTCTTTCATCAGAGGAACGTGAACGCTCACGAAGTCAGATTCTCTCAGTAGAGTATCCAAATCAACTTTCTTTGCTCCGAAATCCTTCTCTATCTCAGGCCGTGGAATGACGTCATAAAACAGAACCTTCATGTCAAAGCCTTTGGCTCTTTTCGCAACCGCATAACCGATTCTTCCAGCACCAATGACGCCGATCGTAGCTCCGTAAATGTCTCTGCCCGACAGCATCGCGGGGTGCCAACTGACCTTCCATTGTCCAGTGCGAACATACTTGTCTGCTTCAACAACTCTCCTCGCGATGGCCATCAGCAAGGCCCAAGCAAAATCAGCAGTCGTGTCTGTCAGCACTTCTGGCGTGTTAGTCACGTAAATGCCTCGTTTTGTCGCTTCTGCAATATCGATGTTGTCGAACCCAACAGCCAACTGCGAAACGATTTTTAACTTTGGAGCCGCGTTGAAAACTTCTGGGTCTATCTTGTCGGATAAGAGTGAAACAAGAGCGTCGGCAGCCGCCACTTTGTCGACGATCACTTTCTTTGGAGGAGGAGCGTATTCAGGCCAAACTTCTACATCAAAATGCTCCTTTATCTTCTTAATGCCTCTTTCAGGAAGCTCACGCGTAATGTAGACTTTGGGCTTTTGCATACTTTTCACCAAACACTAACTCGCGAAATTCTTTATTAACATATACTTATTACACTTACGCATTCGCACAGCAAAATTGCACAAAGGCCTGTCATGATGGTCACAATAAAGAACAAGGAGCAGCTTGTTGAAAACGGAGAGACGAATCTAGACAGAAAAGCCCGACGGCTAGCATTGGCAAGCCTTGAAACAGCAGTCCAATCTGTAGATCCTAAACGAATAATATGTTCCAAGCTTTCGCTCAAGGACTCGGTTCTAAAAGTGGATAAGCACAGCTTTGACTTGAAAAAAACTAGGCATGTTTATGTTGTCGGAGGAGGCAAGGCAAGCGGTTCCATGGCTGAAGGCTTGGAGGTGATATTGGGTCAGCAAATATCATGTGGACTTGTTAACGTTCCGCATGGAAGCAAGAACCGAACTAGTATCATAAAATTGCATGCGGCGAGCCATCCGATTCCAGACGAGAAAGGTGTCGAAGGAACACGCGCCATGCTAAACATGGCTGAACAAGCTGGTAAAGATGATCTGATTATATGCTTGATTTCAGGTGGTGGCTCGAGTCTCATGCCCTTACCACGGAACCATGTATCAATTAGCGATAAGAAAGCACTGACCGATGCCTTGCTCAAAAGCGGCGCCAACATAAATGAAATCAACACTGTTAGAAAGCACATTTCAGATTTCAAGGGTGGCTGGCTGGCGAAAAGGGCCTATCCAGCTACAATCTTGAACCTAATCTTGTCAGATGTCGTGGGCGATCCATTGGATTTTATCGCTTCAGGACCGACGGTTCCAGATTCAACGACCTTTTCTGACGCTGTCAAGGTTTTGAACAAGTATGGCTTGTGGAATGAAGCCCCAGTTTCCATCAGACAAGTTTTGACGGATGGGGAGAAAGGCAAGATTCCGGAGACACCGAAAGCCAATGATAAGGCATTCAAGAAAGTCTACAACGTAATAGTTGGAAACAACAGATCCGCAAGCACAGCAGCATACGAATACCTCAAATCAGCACGTGTAAATGCGCTTCTATTAACTGCGTCATTGGAGGGAGAAGCTAAAACCGTTGGAACCGTACTCGCGTCAATAGCCAATGAGATCGCTGTTTTCTGCAACCCTGTTCCAAAACCTGCTGGAATAGTCTTTGGTGGAGAAACAACGGTAGTCGTAACCGGGACAGGTCAGGGTGGAAGGAATCAAGAAATCCCTTTGGGAGCTGCTCTGAGACTACGGCACGTCGATGGAATAGTCGTGGCTTCTCTGAGCACTGATGGTGTAGACGGCCCCACAGACGCTGCAGGCGCAATAGTGGATGGAAAAACTTTGGCCAAAGCTCAAAAAATCGGACTAGCCCCAGAGAAGTGCCTGGCAGACAATGATTCATACCATTTCTTTTCAAGACTTAACGATCTAATATTTACGGGGCCTACAGGCACCAACGTCAACGACATATCTGTGATAATAGCCGTATAGCGTGTGTGAGGAAACTTTAGCAGTGCTCATAACCATCAGGTTGCTTGGATCTCTGCGTGCTGCATCAAAGAAGAACATAATCACGCTAGAGTTTGAAAGGACCGCGTCATTGAGAGATGCCATACATGGTGTTGTTAAACACCGGCCTGCGCTTTCAAGAGCATTGATTGGCCCAGAAAATGATGACCCAAGAACAAATGTTCTCATGCTTGTAAATGGAAAAGACACTAGTGTTCTAGATGGTTTGGAAACTGTACTGCAAGACGGAGATGAGTTGGTAATCGTCCCTGTTGTTCATGGAGGATGAAAAAGCATGGAACTGTACGCGGTCAAGACAAAAATGATAGAGACTTGTGAAGATTTGGTGGAAACAGTTATTGATGCGTTGAAGAGGCAGAATCTGCATTTAAAAGATAATGATGTTCTAGCGTTTGCCTCAAAAATCGTGGCTTACGCTGAAGGGCGAATAGCGAGACTGAGCGACGTAGAGCCTTCTGAGAAAGCGAGAGAGTTGGCTAAGGAGTTTTGTTTGCAACCTGAATTTGCGGAACTTATCCTCCGTGAAGCTGACAGGATCTATGGCGGCGTCGAGAAAGCAATACTAACGCTTAAAGATGGTATTCTGGCACCTAATGCGGGGATAGATAACAAGAATGCCCCCTCAGGCTTTGTTGTTTTGTGGCCAAGTGACCCTAAAAAATGGGCTAAGAAGATCAAAATCGAAATAGAACGCAAGACAGGAAAGAGAATTGCAGTGCTGATTGTTGATAGTGGCCTAGTTCCACTAAGGATCGGCACGTCTGGCCTAGCTTTGGCAGTCGCCGGATTCAAACCCATAAGGGACACTAGAAGAAAGAAAGATCTCTATGGAAAGCCATTGATTATTACAAGACACGCAGTTGCCGACGACTTAGCTTCGGCAGCACACCTGTTAATGGGTGAGGCTGATGAAAAAACCCCCATTGTATTGATCAGGGAAGCCCCTGTGGATTTTGATGACGGAATCTATGGTGGTTCAGATATGATGATACCTTTTCGTGAATGCCTTTTCATGGGAACTTTTGCTTGCGACTCTCAGAATTCAGATCAAGCATAAGGTTTGAGGATCTTAGAGCTTTATGTAAAGCCGTTCCGACTAAGGTCGCCCCCAACGCAATGATTGTTCTTTCAATCGGATAAACGAATGCGGTAGTCACCCATGTACCCAGAAAGAAGCTCACATCAGGAATCTGAATAAACTCAAAAGTCAAAGTTCCAGCTATCTGACCTGCCATAGTTGAAACCAGCGCAGTCAAGAAGTATGCATAGAAAACATTTGAGTCGTTGCTGGTATGAAATTTCTGGACTGCAATAGTCAACAACGGCGAGAGTAGAACCAGAAGCCCGATTACTTGAAACCACACATATGCAGGAAATAGCCAAACAGGTCCGATACGTGGATACAACGCAAGAAGGAGAAAAAGAGCAAGATAAACCAAAATGGCAGGTATCCGCTTTCCGTTACGGATCAAACCGCTACATGCCGCTACAGCAACGCCCGAAGGGAGGCTTAGCGGTGAGAAAGAGAAAAAGAAGAAACCGACCACGCCACCAAGAAAAGCTGACAAAGTCCCTAGGTAAGGTCCTAGAATTATTCCGATAAGTGGAGCGACGATTGCAGCTGCTGTTATGGCTTGGCCAGGCAACCCTATTATTGGGGAGATTTTGATAAAACCGAAGACCACGTAGAGGGACGTGAAAACAGCGGTCAGAGCTATGTTTTTCGTTGTGATTGCGCTTTTGCTGAACACCATAAGCTGTCACCCTGTAGACCATTTTGTGAAAAAGTAGTTATTCTGAATAACTTATAAAATAGGCACATGCCGCGTCCAGTTATCACTTTGACCACGGATTTTGGTTTGAAAGATCCCTACGTAGCAGAAATGAAAGGCGTGATTTTGAGCATCAGTCCGAACGCAATGATCGTTGACATAACGCATGGCGTTGAAAAGTTCAACATAGGAATGGGAGCATTTGTATTGGCTTCGGTTGTGCCTTATTTTCCAAGGGGTGCAGTTCATGTTGCGGTCGTAGATCCAAGTGTAGGTACGGAAAGACAGCCTTTGCTCATTCAGACAAAAGGCGGTTTTTTTACTGGACCAGACAATGGCGTTCTAGCATTAGCTGCAACAGATCAAGGAATAGAACATGCCTTCCGAATAACAAACCAAAAACTCATGCTTCCCAAACGGTCAAACACGTTTCACGGTAGAGACGTTTTCGCCCCAGCTGCCGCTCACCTAGCAAATGGAATCAATGCCGAGGAGTTCGGACCAGAGATTCACAAGTTCAAAAAGCCGCAATTTGCTAGAATCATAAAGAAAGATAAGATGTTCATTGGTGAAGCCCTATACATAGACAGTTTTGGGAATATAGTCACGAACTTCACCTTGAAAGAGCTTGACTCATTAAACATAAGGACAGAGGTCAAAGTGAAAATCATGAGAAACAAGCTGAAGCTAAGGCTATGCAGAACCTATGCAGAAGAAGGAAAAGCAAAACCATTCGCCATTGTTGGTAGTCATAATTTCCTAGAAATATCCATAAATCAAGGCAATGCAGCGGAGTACTTCAAAATAAAGGAAGGCGACAGAATCGTGATATATCACGCCTGAGCCTAACAGTGGTAGTTTCTTTGCTTGTCTCACCACCCGTTAGGTTGCAAGCTGCACCTCCTGCGGTTTAATTGAGGATTCTCCATAACCCATAAAAACGAAAAGACAGAATGAGTTATTTGCTAAATCGACGAGTTGAACAAACAGATGGTTGACGAAAGAATAGAGAAGCTCGCCAAGCTTTGTGTCCATTATAGCGTTCATGTAAACCCGAAAAATAAGGTCATCATTAGGGGAAGCACGCAAGCGGCACCGCTGCTGACCGAGATATACAAACAATGCTTACTTAGCGACGCATATCCATGGGTAATTCCAAGCCTCTATTCCGACTACGTATTCTTCAGACACGCAAAAGAACATCAACTGAAATTCGTGTCTCCCTTCGACGTTTTCATCTACGAGAACATGGATGTAAGCATAAGCGTACTAAGCGAACCAAACCCAAGAAGACTATCCAACGTAGAACCAGAACGCATAAGGACATTTCAAGCTTCCAGAAGTGGACTGACAGAGATCTTCCACAGGCGCGTTGCTGAAGGAAAACTCAGGTGGACCCTTTTACCGTTCCCAATCACGGATCAGGCACAAGAAGCTTCCATGGCGCTTCCAGAATACGAGGATTTCGTGTACGCGAGTTGTCTTGTTAACAAGAAAGACCCAATCGCTGAATGGAAGAAAATCCAGAAAGAGCAAGAAAAGATCTGCAACTTCTTGAACAAAACAAGCAAGATCCGAATAGTAGGAGAGGACACTGATTTGGCCTTCAATACCAAAGGACGAAAATGGATGAACTGCAGCGGAGACAAAAACATGCCCGACGGCGAAGTCTTCACAGGACCCATTGAAAACTCCGTTAACGGTCGGATAAGGTTCACCTATCCAGGGATTTACATGGGAAGAGAAGTGGAAAATATATCGCTTGTTTTCAAGAAAGGAAGAGTTACCAAGGCCTCAGCTGCAAAAGGCGAAAACCTCCTGAAAGAGCTGATCAAGATCAAAGGCGCAGACCGTCTTGGAGAAGCTGCAATCGGTACAAACTATGGGATCACAAGATTCACTAAAAACATGCTTTTCGACGAGAAAATGGGTGGAACGATCCACATGGCGCTTGGAAACGCTTACCCTGAGACAGGAGCCTTAAACAAGTCAGCGATACACTGGGACATTTTGAAAGACATGAAGAAAAACGCGGAAATCTACGCGGACAATGAACTCTTCTACAAGAATGGCAGATTCCTAGTATGACCTCCAACCATTTTTGCAGTATGTTTTCCGGTGTTGCATTCACGCCTTATCAGAGGTGCACCGGAGGCAAGTTGTTCACATGATAGACGGCACTGAGCTAACAGGCAAAGGAAAACAGTCTGTTTCATCAAGCCTTTGACAGAGCGCCTATTCTAATTTTCTTGCTGTTTGAACCGTCTTTTCAGCTACAGAAACGCAAAAAAGCAAATCGTCAATCGTCGCGATGAACGTCGCGAATTTTCTTTGAGACACTATTGTTGTGGCTACTTTCCCATCGTTGCAAGCGGTCTTAACCGAGAGACCTTTTGGGGTTTTGAGATTATCAGGTGAGACTGCTTCTGCAATCGCTTGAGCAACCAAGTTGTTACTGTAGTCGAGCAGTATCTCGGCTTTCAACAGTTTCACCCTTCAACTTTTGCCCGATTAGCTCGTTGACGATTCCTATGAAATCATTTATTTTCTCCAATGGAACCTGCGCGCCTGCAGCCACATTATGCCCTCCGCCTTTTCCATCGCATCTTTCAGCTGCCGCTTGCATAATATCTCCTAGATTGACGCCCTTAGCCACGATCATGTCGACCGTACGAGCACTGATCTTTGCCACCCCTTGCTCTTCCACGTTCGCAAAAGCGATTAGTGGCTTCTTGGGATTTGGCAAAGTACCCGCAAGGATACTGCTGATCGCGCCGACAATCTTGTCATTGATAAAGCTCTCACCATAAACCACGTATATGTTTTCGAGTTCTCGCATTCGTTCTGGTTTTTCCATCACCCAACCCAGATACTTGTTTATGCTTCTCCGATAATCATCGAGTACCTTGGTTGCTGCCTCAAATGCGTCAGCTCTATCTCCCATGCAAACTGCAACGCCCAAACCCGCCTTATCCATTCTGCCAGTTGCGTTTAACAGAACTGCAAACTCCCGTCCATCACGCAGCGGCGTCCAAGGTTCCTCTCGGTTTAAGACATAAACATGGCCGATGAGGTTGGTCACTTCCAACCGTAAACCCTTGGAAAGCAGATGATCCGCCAGAGCCGAGCATAATCGCTTCTTCTCATCATCTGAAAGATCCCTTAGTGCTCTCCATTTATCATCGTCTGTTCGAGGTTTTATGTCCAAGCTTGCCAAGAAAGCTAGACTCTTGTCTTCTTCACCACTTATGCCTGGGATAAATGGGCTGGTTGTTGAAGATAGCATGCGGTGGATCGGCCGTGTCTCTCTGCCAAAAAAGATCAGATCTTTCTCAACTGTCAACCTTCCTGATTGGACAGCGTCTTCCACAATCTTCTCATTTAGACCGCCCAGCATCCTTTGGTCATACTTATCTTGCATATCTCCCAATGCGCCGACTATGGCAACGGGTGCTGAGTCCACGTTTGCCTTGTCTATGGCTTTGGCAACGAAATATGCTACACCCGCTCCGCTTATGTCTCGTGCGCCATCGATTCCATGCAAATGGGGATTCACATGCACAAAATCATCCGTACCCTCACCGACAATTTGATGGTGATCTAGAATAACGACCTTGAAGCCGCCAAGTTTCTCTTTCAAAAGATCAACGTATCCGCTTCCCAAATCGCTGAAAACTATCAGTTGCGGTTTGTCTGAGAGAACCTCGATGATCTTTTCTTCGATCCATTGTGTTATCCTGATCCGAAACCTAGCGTTCAGTCTTGCTAGAGCTTTACCGATAATTCCAGCGGCTGCCACTCCGTCAGCATCCAAGTGTGAAAAGACGTGAATCAAGCCATCTTCTTCCACAGTTTCACGTATTGTCCTCGCTGCTTTGGTGGCTGAGTCTGAAAATGCCGTGACTTGACTCTCGTTCATCGCCATGACGATCCCTGTTAGGCTAAATCACTATATTTTAAGATTTAAACGAGACGCTGGAAATTTGAAGATTCCTAGAAAACATGAGAGGCTATGCCAACGAAGCTATCTTTCCTTCGTATTTCCAGTTCTTCGGCAAAACACCCTCGCGTTTGTAGTATCTTGAGAGTTTGTGTATTTTTGCTTCTATGATTTGCAGTGCTCTCTTGTTGTGCACGTCAGATCTATTCTTTGCGTAGTGTGCGCTTAGGTTTTCAGCTTTCTTCATTAGATTAGCTAGATCCTCTGGGATCGTTGGTGCAAGTTGTGCTTCAGTGAGGATTTTGGTGATAGTTTTTCCCGTTATGGGTTTGACCAATGGAATTGCATATTGATCTCGCAATATTGTGCCGATGTGGCTTGTGGTGTTGCCTTCCTTGGCCAGTTTAATCACTAGTGCCTCAATTTCTTCAGGTTGGTATTTGCACCAGCTTGGAGAACGTTTGCTTATTGGCCTTGTCTGATGTGACTTACCGCTTTCTTGTTTAGGCATGCTCGAATCACTTGGACTCTGTATGAGCGAAGGCGCACGAATATTTAAGATTACTGATTCGTCCCCAAAGCGGTGCATATGTTTCATTGATTTTCGTTTCCTGCACAAATGTGTGTTTCTGGATTCGTTCTTTCAGGTGTGATGAGATCAGGTTGCGCATCGAACGATCGGCGAGATGCAGTGCTGTGTGCCTGAAGAACGCTAAGGCAAAAGGCTGATTAATCAGTGGATAAAAAAGGGGGAGGGGGTCATCTATTGGTTAAGGTTTCCGTCAATAGATTCGTCTCAACCCGTGTCGAGGCTATCAGAAACGATGTTGAAGCAGACATTCGGAGACTTCGAAAGAGGACCATTAGCAGGCTTGAGGAAATCTTCAACGTGGCAGCCAGAGTGGCCAGATGCAGAACTGGACACCAGAGAGTCAACGGGAAGATGACCGCGATCAGGCTAGTTCAGAGGAAGAGGTGGTTCCGTGTCGCGGAGCATGCCGCGCTAACCATGAAAAGCATAGCGTCCAACGTAGACGAAAAGGAAATCCTATCCAGACTCAACGAGTTGAAGAGACTAGTCGACGAGGCAAAGTTCATCGAACAATCGCGGAGCGAGAACAACAGATCACCTTCAAACTGACTCTTATACCAGAAGACAGAACGCGCCAAAGATGAGGTCTGCTCACCTACGCTGGTGACTCAGCTTACGCACATACAGTACACAGTTGGCAAACGAGCTGCAAAGCGATTAGGAGTAGGGCGAACGATAGCCGTATCGATTTTTGTCGGGCTGGCGTATGTGTGTGCTCTTCGATTCTTTGTTTCTGTCTTAATTGCTTGTTCCGAAAAGAACGTTGTTTGATGTTTGAGTGTGTTCGAAATCTAACATACTTTGTCAGATTGCCAACGTTAGACTCCCCCACTACTTTTGAAAGGGTGGTCGCCCCAAAAAACGGCACACTCCATGGTCTTTCATGGAAATGGCTCGTTTGTAAAATTCTAGGCGTTTAACTAAGCTGAGAAATATCTAGAAAAAGAAAGAAGGGAAAGAGAGCCTAGACCGCTTATAGATGTAGCCCAAATTCATAAACCATATCTTGAATTTCATAGAAATCTCCGAATGGTAATGCGTATGAAGTATTATAAGAATGATGGAAAAGAATGCGTTGATGGAAGAAAGCCTAAAGAAATCACTTTAGAGGTTGCTCTCCAAGAAATCGAAAATCTTCCTTTTACTGTGACAGACAACTTCATAGGTTTCATTAATGAAAAGGGGGAAACTATACAATTTCCGCGATATGAGAAGGATAATTGGTTGATAGATGTCCCAGTAATTGAAAAAGGTAAATTTGCTTATTCACTTAACGATTCTGAGCTAACAACTGAAAAAGTGAAAGAAATTGTTAAGAAATTCTTTTTAGGCGAGAATTGGCAGTCTCTATGTAACCTAAAGCAGTCCTAACTCTGAAAATCAGCCTCCCTTTAAAGCCTCATATTGAGACTTGAGCTTGACTAGAGCCTTTTCTATGCCGTGACTCATTCAGGATACTGCTAAGTTACCTGTTTTGACTTAGTGAGGAATTTTCGGTTTCTTTCCTTCGAGCAGATTAGGTATGGTTGAGATTTGGATTTTCGGGTATTCGTTGCCCCATGTTGGAGATTCATAATATCCTGCTTCCATTGCGGCAATTTTCATTGGTTGTGTTGGTTCGTCTAGGATTATCAGAATCCCCATAGCTGATTTTGTGTTTTGCACAGTTCCTATGAGGTCTCTAACTTCACCAGCCCCCACGTTGTGACCGCCCTTCACTTGCACAACTATTCTTTTCAAGTCAAGGCTATTTCCTTCTTTGAAAGTTAACCAGCCATCTATGCCTTTGTCTGCTCCCTTCTTGCCGTATGGATTTTTGCTTGATTGACCTACAGGAAACGCTTCTATCTGGGAAACAGCCCAATATTGAAATTGATATTTGTTTTCTTCTGCTAGTTTTCTGGCTCCTTCCAAATCTACAGGTTCACCAATTATCACATAATCCTTTTCAGCGTAAACATGAATTTTCCTCAGACGTGAACGAATAAGAGAGATTGCCAAGTGTGTAACATCTATTCCGACCCATCTTCTCTTCAATTCCTGAGAAGCCATAATAGTAGTTCCACAACCACAGAATGGGTCGAGAACTGTTTCTCCCTCATGTGTGCTAGATTTGATTATTCTCTCCAAGAGCAAGAGAGGTTTTTGTGTCGGGTAATCTAAGCGTTCAAGAGCATGAGCACCAATAGAGGGAATATCCGTCCATTCAGAAGTTAACGGCTTGCCGTCTAGTTCATCTAAGTAACGTTTCAATCGGGGCATCTTTCCCTTTAACGGAAAGAAGATTTTACCTTCTTTTTCTAGTTCATCCAATTTCTGAACGGTATATTGCCAATGATTACCCGTTTTTGTCGGATTAATTCCATGCCAAGCCTTTCCCGATTCCCCGTTTCTCGTTCCAGCCGCAAGCAAATTATCAGCCATGAATTTTCTTCCATTCAATGGCTCAACGTGGTTAAAGTTTTTCTTTATGTATTCCTCATCATATGGAATATACTGAGGTATCCAAGTAAAATCGTCACTTTTCGAATAAAAGAAAATGATGTCATGAGATTGATTATATTTATGCGAATCTCTATGCCCTGTTGTTCTCACCCAAACAATTTCGTTGCGAAAATTGTAGGGTTCAAATATGGTATCTAAAACGATTCTCAAATAATGACTAGCAGTAGGGTCACAATGAAGATAGAGAGAACCCGTTCGCTTTAAGACCTTGTGAAGTTCATTTAGCCGTATAGTCATCATGACTAAGTAGGCTAAGAAATCATTCTTGCCAAGATATTCATGCAAGAAAGTAATCATTTTGCCTAGATTTGGGTCTTTCTGAATCTCCATGTAGGTTGCTTCTGCAACTGTATCCCATGTCCATGAATCGCTAAACGCTTGGGCTTGAGCAACTGATTCTTTTCCAGACCTTTCCCTGAACAAAATGTTATAGTCTGCTTTGCTGTTAAATGGTGGGTCAAGATAGATTAAGTCGATACATTCAGGTGGAAAATGCCTCCGTAGGACATCCAGATTGTCACCATAATAGAGCGTATTCTTGTCGAATACATTGGAAGCCATAACTACAGATAAGGAATTGCGAGACTTTTAACGTCTTTGCCAGTTTTTGGTTTTGCGGAAAAGTTATAGCCCCATACACACATCTCGCTCGCCCAAAAAAGACGGGGAGTTAGAATCTGAATAAGATGATTGTCTTCTATGCACTGAACATAAGGCCTATGACTTCGCTTCAGATTCTAGTATGCGCTTGGCGTTGTTGAGACTGGCTACAACCTCTCTCCTCATACGGCCCTTCATTACCCCGAGCAGCTTGTAGAAGCCGCTAAGCTTTAGGTCATGGGAGAAGGTAAATCTAGTCTTTCCTTCAATGTTCTCTATGCTCTCGGTCATTATGCTTCCTTTCATTGGCCCCGAGGTGTGCTCGAATGAGCATCTTCGGTTAGGGTCGTATTCGGTTATCCGAATCGAAATGGTCATATTTCTCATTTTTTCTCTAAACTCACCTGTCGAACCGACACCGAGTGGCCCTGTAGAAGTCTGTTTCATTTCGAGAACACGTGTATCCCACGTCGGGACTTTCGACAGGTCGGTTATGAACTTCCAGACCTCCTCGACAGGACGGTCAATCATCACGCTCACCTCAACATTCACCATATTGACACTCTACCTCAAGCGAATATTACTAATTCAATCGAGATAAAAAACTAGCGTCTGCAGTTAACAAAGAAGTCTGTCTGTCCTACGCTTTCGACATATTCTTTATGAGCCAGTTTGACCACGATGTTTATTGGCGATATCTATGTCAATCGGGAATACGGGAGATATCTCTGCTATCTTCTAATTGGAACATTGATGATGGAAAAGCTTCTACGTTAAGCTTTTGTACCACTCCGCAAACTTGTGCAGAGCTCTTGCACGGTGTGAGAACGTGTTTTTTTCGTCAATGGTCATCTCTGCAAACGTCTTGGTACTACTTGTCGGTTTGAAGATTGGGTCGAATCCGAAACCGGCCTTGTCTTTTCCTTTTCGTTCTTCTCGGGTTATCTCGCCAGCAACTTCACCTTTGAAGCATAGGGGCGGCTTTGACTTTGTGGAGAGGTAAGCAATCGCTGACTCGAATCTGGCTTTCCTGTTTTCTGCACCGTTCATAAGTCGCAGCAAGCCATTATTGCCGATTGTCTTGTAAACGTAAGCGGCGTAGGGACCGGGAAACCCTCTGAGCGCTTCAACAAACAGTCCTGCATCTTCCACAATCAACGGTAGCTTACATTTCCTGAAGGCACAAGTAACGCTTGCCATGGCGATGTCTTCCAAACTGTCGCTCTGAATCTCTAAACTCTTAACGCGAAGCATGCCCACCGCAATTTCACGGTCTGCCAACACTTTGCAGGCCTCTTCATACTTGTGAACGTTGTTGGTAGCGAAGAAAACGATCCGACCCTCCAGCTTGTAAACCATGTTTACTCACGCCACTCTTTCCGTAACATAACGTCCCCTTCTCTCAACCTCTTCAACCTTGCCCAAAACAGCTTTCGCCAATCCAACACCTGAAACACTCAAGTATCCTTCCATGACGCTGCCGAAACACTCATCGGCAAAACGAAAATGTGTACTTTGCAGAGCCCTCTTCATCAGATGCAAATCGACAGCCTTCGCCTCAAGCTCGCTTGTCTTTTCGCCCAGTCCAAAGTCCACGAAGAAAATCTGCTTTGTTGGTGTCAGAATCATGTTCGACGTCGTTAGGTCTCCATGGATTATTCCAGACCTGTGAAGCTTGCCAATAGATTCACCTACTTTTCGGCAAAGCCTTTCTCTTTCATTTCTGGAAACGCCGTCTAACGACGTTTTCAACTGTTTTCCTTCGATGAACTCCATTATTATCGTCGCGTTTTTAGCGTCAACAAGGTAGATTAGCGGTGTTGACACGCCCGTTTTTTTTGCCTCATGCATGAGTCGTGGTTCATGAATCGTGCGGTATGTTCGGATTCGCTTGTCCATCTCTGAAGGACGATACTTCTTGGGTAAACGTTTCTTAATGACTACCTTTCTGCTCTGCCATTCTGCAACGTAGAGGCTGGCCTCTGCGCCTTTCTTAAACAGCATTGGTTTCTTCAGCCTATCCATGGGACTTCAACCTCGTCAAGCCTCCACCTGAGCCTAACCGAGCTTTCCTCAACAGGCACTGCCAGACCATGCTTGTAAGCCAGAACGCCAGTCCAAGCAATCATGGCGCCATTATCAACTGCAAACTCGCTCGGCACAGCGCAGAACCTCGCGCCGTGCTCCTCCGCAATAGCTTCTATCATTGATTGAAGCCTCTTGTTGGCCGCCACACCTCCAGTCAAGAGAACCTCCTTCTTCTCTGTGTGCGCCAACGCCCTTTCAGTAACCTCCGTGACCATGGCAAACGCTGTCTCCTGAAGGCTAAAACACAAGTCCTCAAGACCGGTCTCGCCCTTCTTGAGCATGGCGATAGCGGCGGTTAACAAGCCACTCAACGAAAGATCCATCCCCTTCACCGTGTACGGCAACGCAACCAGCTTTTCACCTTTTGCTGCAAGTCTTTCAACAACCGCTCCAAACGGTAAGCCTTGCCTCTGTCGCAACCCAGCCTCTCGCGCAAAAACATCCAGACAATTCCCTAATGCAATGTCAAGCGTCTCCCCAAAAACGCGATAGCGCCCTGAATCGAAAGCCGCTACTAGCGTATTACCGCCTGAAACGTACAGGGCTATAGGATCTTTGGCTCCCGTTTTCAGCTTCCCAATCTCGATGTGGGCTATGCAATGGTTCACTCCGACAAGCGGAACACTGAGATACGAAGATAGTGCACGTGCTACTGTTGCGCCTGTGCGCAGGCATGGACCAAGACCTGGGCCTTGAGAAAAAGAGATTATGGACAATTCTCTTGGCCCTATTTTTGACTTCTTGAAAGCCTCTCCGAGAACCTTGCTCGCCACATCCGCGTGATGTCTAGCTGCTTCGCGTGGATGTATCCCACCTTCCGCGGGAATGTAAGCATCAGTCACGTTTGCCAGAGTCCCACCCTTGAAAGTTGATATTCCAACACCAAAATCATCTGCTGAAGATTCTATTCCCAGACAGTACTGTTCGTCACTGTTTTCCTTGAATTTACTGCGTTGCAACATGATTTCTTTCAACATTAAGCACAACATCTTTATTTGAAAACCACGCATATTTATTCTAGATAGTTGGAACTGATAGTGAATGCCAAAGCGTAACGACCTTGAGCATAAGGCCTTGCAATTTGTGATGAACACTGGCCCTGAAGGCGTGCTTCAATCGGACTTGTGGAGACAATTGGGCGCGAGCAGTCGAGAAGGCTCAAGGATTTCCATAAAGCTTGAAAACAAGAGCTTGATTCGCAGAGAAAAAGAACTGCGCGACGGAAGATGGACCTATAGATTGTTCCCAAAGAGGATGCCAACATCAATAGATGCCATAGTCAGCTGCCCCTGTCTAATGTGCCCTGATGACCCCAGATGTGACCCTTCAGGCGCAATCTCACCGCAAGACTGCGAGAGACTGACAGAGTGGCTTCTGACAATAGCTCAGACCGAGCAGGGTGCGCTAGGTGACAGTTAGTTTTGCCTAATGCGTGGGTTCAAGACAGAAAAAGAGATTATTACTACAAGAAGGCTAAAGAAGAGAAGTATCGTTCCCGAGCAACATATAAACTGTTTCAAACCGTAGAAAAATATCGTTTTGTAAAAGAAGGCGACGTCGTTGTAGACTTGGGTGCTGCACCAGGCGGCTGGATTCAGGCAGCAAGAAGAATCGTTGGAAGCAAGGGTTTCGTCTTGGGTGTTGACATAAAACCGATCGAGCCTTTCGCTGAACACAACGTTCGAACCATAATAGGCGATGTAAGCGAACAGGAGACATTGCAGCAAATCTTGGAGTTCCTACCCAGAAAGGCCGACGCCCTGATCTCGGATGTTTCACCCAATATTTCTGGCATATGGGAAGTAGACCATGCCCGCCAGATAGATCTAGCACAGCACGCCTTGAACATCGCCTTCGAAACCCTAAAACCCGCCGGAAACTTCTTTGTCAAAGTTTTCCAAGGCGACATGCTTGACGATTTCACTAAAAAAGTGAAAAACAGCTTCCAAACTGTGAACGTGATAAAACCAAAGGCCAGCCGAAGCAAAAGCGCAGAAATGTTCATTCTAGCCATGGGATTGAAAAAGCTGTAAACAAGACAACAAAGATAAATTCTAAAGGCTACCTATTAAGGAAAAGGTGAAAAATTGAAAGTTGTCGCCGCAGACTCCTCCTCCGCCATCTTGAATGAGGAGTTCGAGCCTCTGACAATCGTTGCAACTGCAGCCGTGATGGTTGATTCGCCATACAGAGAAGCAAGAGTTTGGCTGTCTGAACCCATATTCGCAGATGCAAGCAAGGGATACGAGGTGGTAGTCCATGAAGCTGAACTCTGCTTAAACCTGCTTGAAAGAACAAAGGCGGATGTCGTACACCTCGACATATCTTTGGGAGCAATTTCACTTGAAGAGCTTTCACCCATCCAGTTCACTAATATGAAAATCTCAACCATTGCCAAACAGCATCTTTTGAGGATCTTGCCCCGAATAAGGAAAACTGCAGGCGAGATTACACGAAAACACGGAATTGAGGTCCTAGCCATAGGAAAAGAAAGCATTCCAGTAAGGATCGCAGAGCTTACATCCGGAGCAAACGCGATACTATATGCATGTGAGAAAACCTTGAAGGAGAACCAACCAGTTCTATTGGGTCTGCCATCGAAATGTCAGCCCAGAATCTCCGATGAAAGCATATACTTGTATTCTTTAATGGAAGCGGAACATGACGTTAGAGGTTTCGCAGCGGACCAATCAGAGGTCTTAAAGAAGGTTAATATCAGTGAAATGTTAAACCCAATTGCAAGAGGGTTCCGAGCCTTAAGAATAGAACCAAAAGCGTGACACTCTGAAGAAGGCTTCAAGAATTTGAGCATTTTAAGTAATTCCCCATCAAGATCCAAAAGAATCCTGACCATCCTAGTCTTCTTTCTATTATCGATTGTCATAACAATTGCTGGCGTCCTGACCCCACTTTCTTCGAAAGATTCAAAGGATTTGAGCAATGACCTAAAGCAGATACAAGACGAAACGAAAAACATGACCGTTTGGCAAAGCACCATATTCATTTTTACAAACAATTTCAGGCTATGCCTGTTAATGTTCATACCGATCGCAGGACCTCTCATCGGTTCCTATATCTTGTACAGTACTGGACTCGTAATTGGAGCCTGGGGGCACGAGAATAATGTGCCAAGTCTTATTGCTTTTGTAGCACTCTTCATTTCTCCCCATACATGGCTGGAATTTATGGCCTACTCCATAGCTTTTGCTGCCAGTGTTTGGTTGACTTGGCGAGCCATAAAACATCAGTTCAAGAAAGAAATCTTGCAAACATGCAAATTTATCGCGATTTCCGCTTTGATCCTGCTTGCGGCTGCGTTCATCGAGGCCTACTTGATTGCCGCTCTCCCCTCGGCCTAGAAAATGGGGTTTTTCTCGTGATTCTAGAGACTTCCAAGCTCATGTTCAAAGCTCTCGCACTGCTGGTTATTTCACCCAAGCTTACAATATCCACCCCCGCTGAAGCGAAATCCAGAAAGTTGTCTGCAGTAATTCCGCCGCTTGCCTCCGTCAAGATTCTCTCATAGAGCTTGACTTCCTTAAGCAACGCGCAAGCTTTCTCCACCTGTTTCGGAGAAAAATTGTCAAGCATAATTATGTCCACCCCAGCCTTTGCCGCAGCTAAGGCATCCTCAGCTTTCGCCACTTCAATTTCAATCTTCTTCGTGAATGAAGCCCTTTCCTTAACAATTCTAACAGCCTGCTCAATACCACCCGCCACTGCAATATGATTGTCTTTTATCAAAATCATATCATCCAAATGGAGTCTATGCGTGTCACCACCGCCAACTGAAACTGCCTTCTTGTCAAAGTACAACAGCCCAGGAGCCGTTTTCCGTGTACAAGCGATTCTTGTCTGCAACCCGACTCTTCGAAGTTTCTCAACCAGTCTTCTTGTCACAGTGGCGATGCCGCTCATCCGAGAAAGAATGTTCAATGCTGTACGCTCAGTCGAGAGTATTGTCCGCACATCTCCAAAAACTCTCATCATAACCTGCTTCCCCTCAATTTCTTCACCATCACTTACAGAGCACTCAACTCTTAGACCCAAACTCTCCCAAAGGGTTTTTGCCTCTTCTACGCCTGCAATTATCCCTTGTTCCTTGGCGATTACTACCGCTTCAGCTTCAGTGCCTGAAGGGGCGATTAACGCCGTAGTGATGTCACCATGTCCCAAGTCCTCCGCAAGCATCTCCATAAGCTTCTTTTCCAAGATCCTTTGTGGCAAGAACATGCTTTCACTTTCTACTAACCTAACTTTAAAACACTTGCTCAGGATTCAGCAACTTGGATTATTGTTTTGACAGCATTTTCAAGCCCGTCGTATTTCAGAACTTCTTTCTGTATGTCCACAACTTCCTCAGACATTCTACCGTCAATGATCTGCTTGACAGTTTTGAGGAGACTCTCTTTGCTCAAATTGTTCTGAGTTAGAACCTTGGCAACACCTAGATCTCTAGCTTGCATTGCATTGTTAATCTGTTCGGTATGACCGGGTGTAGGAACAAGTATAGCCGGTTTGCCATAACACATAGACTGCGTAATCGTTCCATGCCCTGCACGTGCTATTATCATATCGCATGTCTTCAAGTATTCGAATCGATTTGGAACCCACTTAAATATTGTTAGGTTGCCATAGCGTAAAGGTTTACTATCAGCGCCCGGGTAGCCAAGCGACATCACGATTTCATATTCATCCGAGAACTCGAAGAGAATCTTCCTCAATATTCCCGTTAAGTAGGCTTTCTCTTTGGTCGGGCCACTGATTGGCACGAAGATTACAGGTTTGTCCATGGGCAACTTGAGCTTTCTTCGCAGCTCCTCCTTCGTCGGAAGCGTGTTCGGATGCGTCTCCAGTATTGGCCCGATTAGTCTTACCTTTTTTCGGTATGATTTTGGAATGTTTAGACTCCCTAGGGATATTGTGTAGGGTGGAGGAAAATCTGGGATCAGAACATTGTTTACGCTGGTCCAGATCTTCCCAATCAGCGTTAAAGTAACAGAATCTGCCATCCTTGCTAGCTGAAGATGGTGTTCTTTTCGTGGGATCATGACCTGGAACTGATTCAGTATGCAGATTCTTGGGACCTGTAAAGCCCTTGCTGCCAATAGTGAAGACGCCCGAGAATCTGAGACAACAACGTCTGGCTCAAAACGTTCGATGAACCGTATTTCCGCGTTTATTTGCTTTATCAATGTGGAAACCGTAAGAAATGGTCCAGGCTTGATCGCTGTTCTCCTGAAATCTATGGTTCCGTCAGGCTTGACTTGTAACCCTACTGGCGGAGCCTCTATGAGAGGAAGCTTCTCGTTTTCAACATACTCTATACCCTCTTGATACGTGGAGAAAACGATTGTCGCATTCTTCTGCAAGAGCCTTCTTGCGATTGGAACCGTTCTTCCAACATGCCCTAAGCCAATTCCGCAAGGTGAAAAATAGACTCGCATTGGTCTATGTTCCGCCGAGAGCCTTACGCTTGATTTCTCCATTTGGTGTTTCTTCTTCAAAAATTATGGCTTGAAATTTCTGGATCCTAGTACTAGGCAGCAACCAGTTATCTGGAGGTAGACCTGCTTTGATGCAGCATTGACACAAGAATTCCTCCTCATTCCAGTTCCATTCAACAGGCACTTGTGGAAGTAGAAGACCTTTGAACATGCCTCTTTCTATGATTAGGCCGTCTTCGCCGATTTTGATTTTGGATGGATAATCTTTGGGTTTCTTCGTTTCAAGCACTTGTGGTGGGGTAAGAACGCTAACCTCGAAGACCACTTTGCAAAGCTCACCTTTTGAGAGTGGATTGAAGCGTGGGTCTTGGGTTGCTGCGCTGATAGCGGATTGTATGACTGCCTCAGTCAACGGATCGGTTGGATATGGGTAGCCGATGCATCCCCGCAGCTCTTTTTCTTTATGCTCTATGCTGTTTATCGTCACAAATACGCCGCACGGTTGAAGAAGCTTTTCAGGAACTCTCTCGGGAGTCTCTATGGCCTTCTTCGTCTCCAAGTATTCTTTGACTGCTCGTCGAGCAAGCTTTACTAGAAACTTACCTTCTTCTTTGTTCAGTTCAAAAGGCAATCTTTGTCCTCTCCGTTTGACATGCAGCTTTTCCACTAGGCTAATGATTTTAGTGCAGATTAAACTTTTGCAGGAAAACGCTTCTTTCTAGAACTTTATTGATTCTTCCTGTGTTCCATCCTTTGCTATTATCAAAAAATCTATTCCGTCGCCGCTCATTATGTCACGGCTTATGGCGGACTTTACGGCTCTTACAACAAGGTCTTTGGCTTCATCAAGCGTCATGTTATCCTTGTAACCTTCCTCAAGCACTCCTACAGCGATTTCTGTCCCAGAACCCACCACGGCATACTTGTCAGGTATGACTGAACCAAGCACATCCAGCACATAGATCGACGGCCCTTCCTCGTCCATTCCACCAACGATAGTCTGTGTGATCAATGGGGCAAGCCGACGGCTGAAAAGCAGGTTTGACATAAGTTTAGCTGCTGCTTTTACAGAGATAGGTCTCCCGATGTCCAAGTCAAACAGTTTCGAGTAGGCTTCGGCTTCCCGGGCAAGGACTTGCATGTCAGAGATCAAGCCGGCACATGCTACACCTATGTTGCCAGTGATTTTGAAGACTTTCTTGCCCCCTTTGCTGACAATGAGATAACCATACGAGACTCGTTTTTCAGATGCTAGGATTACACCATCTGCGTATGCCAAGCCGATGGTTGTAGCGCCTGGAATCCACATGTAACCGCTTTGTTGTGCTTGTTTTTCCATGGAAGACACCTTTCTCGCTTTATACACGGACAACCTATTAAACTTAATGTCCCAATAATATGTTGACGAGTGGAAGCTGTTTGATAGAAGTTTGCGTGAAGGAAGTTGAAGGCGTTTGGTTCGGAGTAGCTTGTGATGACGAAAAGGTATTTGCAACCAATTTTGGTCCAAATGAAAAGAAGGTTCTGCAGGGTTTGTTTGAAAATCTTCCAGTCAATGCTCGATTTCAACAGCAAGAAAAAGTCTCCGTCTTAGCTAACCGCGCAATCGCGTTGTTAAAGGAGGTCTATGATGGAAAAGGCGCTTCCAGTAATGTTCCTTTTGCTATGGGACATTTGTCTAGTTACACCCAGAAGGTACTGAAGACGGTTTCACGAGTTCCACTAGGTTACGTGACTTCCTATGGGGATATTGCTCAAGTCGCTGGCGGAAGCGCTAGAGCCGTGGGGCGTGTCATGGCTTTAAACCCGTTTGCACCGATTGTCCCTTGTCATAGAGTTGTCGGTTCAGACTTCGCTCTGCGTGGGTATGGTGGAGGTTTGGACGTGAAGGAGAAGTTTCTGGAGCGGGAGAAACAAGGTTACAAGTCAAAGAGAGAAATCATGATTGATGACAAAAGCCTAATCGTGCTTCCAGCCGAGTTCGCACTAGAGAAAGCCAGAAAAAAGGATAAACGTTAATTCTCTTTGAAGAGTAACGTTCTGTGCACGGTGACACTGCATGGTCAAACGCGGCCTTTACGTTGGAAGGTTCCAACCGTTCCACTTGGGACACCTTAACTCGATCAAGAGCGTTTTGAAAGAAGTTGAAGAGCTTGTAATCGTCATCGGCAGTGCCCAATACAGCCACACCATTAGAGACCCATTCACCGCTGGCGAACGTTTAGTCATGGTTCGCAAGGCTTTGGAAGAAGCAGGCATTGATGACGCACAGGTTTGGATTGTACCCGTATCCGACGTGCACTTACATATGATGTGGGTCTCAGCCATAGAGGGATATACACCGCGTTTCGACGTGGTTTTCTCCAATGAACCTTTCACGAAAAGGCTCTTTGTAGAAGCCGGCTACAAAGTCAAGCCCATCCAATTCTTTGCCAGAAAACTCTATTCCTCAACTCACATCAGAGAAAAAATGGTCAAAGGCGAAAGCTGGGAGGAACTTGTGCCGAAAAATGTGGCCGTTTTCATCAAAGAGATCGATGGCGTAAACAGATTGAGAGACTTGACCAAAAACGACAAAGCATGATACCTTTCCAAACCCAAGATCTTGCTTAATGCGCACATGATTTTTCAATAGAGAACGCATCACAGGCCGGAGCAAACATTGCTGTTAGTTATCATACGTTGTGACAAAACACTGTGACTGCTAGTTGCATACTCCAAAATCTCGTACTGAGAACAACAAAAGCACGTCCAGCCGTGCTAGTAACCTCATCGTAAGGTTAAATAATTCATTTAAAGTAGAGTTAGAAAACCAAATCTAACTGTAGCCATAAAAACGTGAGAGAATGCTTGACATTAAACTCATTCGCGAAAACCCAGATCTTCTGAAAGAAAACCTGCAGAAGAGAGGAAATCCGAAAAACCTGAAGACACTTGACGAACTTATCGATTATGATCGCAAGTGGCGTGAAAACCTGACCAAACTCAACGAGCAACGGCATAAGAGAAGACAGATAACCGCCGAAATTGCAGAATTGAAAAAGAAAGGAAAGGATGCGGCAACTCAGATTAACAAGGGAAAAGCTATGGATGCTGAAACGACTGCGCTCGAGAAGCAAGTTGCCGAATATGAGCAGAAAGTGCACTACTACCTTATGAGACTGCCAAACCTTCTAGATGAGTCTGTGCCGACAGGTAAGGATGAAAGTGACAACCTTCAAATTAGAGCATGGGGAAAACCCCCTAAATTCGCTTTTACAGCGAAAGGACACGTAGATTTGGGTCTGAACTTGGACATAATGGATGTTGAAAGAGCGGGAAAAATTGCTGGAGCGAGGTTCTTCTATCTCAAGCGTGAAGGCGTCTTGTTGGACCTAGCCTTGAGAATTTTCGCATTGGAAACGATGTTCAAGAAAGGCTACATCCCTATAGAGCCGCCCTTCATGATGAGACGCGAACCCTATGAGGGAGTTGTTGCTCTCAGCGATTTTGAAGAAGTTCTGTATAAGGTGGAAAATGAAGACTTGTACATGATCGCAACATCGGAGCACCCGATGGCTGCTATGTTCATGAACGAAACCCTAAAGGCTGAAGATTTACCTCTCAAGATGGCTGGATTGAGTACAAACTTCAGAAAGGAAGCAGGAGCCCATGGCAAAGACACCAGAGGAATATTTCGCACACATCAATTCAACAAGATAGAACAGTTCATTTTCTGCAAACCCGAAGACTCATGGAAGTTGCACGAGGAGCTTTTGCAAAATGCTGAAGAACTAGTTCAAAAACTCGGCCTTCCATACAGAGTTGTCAACGTGTGCACGGGCGACATCGGTACTGTCGCAGCAAAGAAATATGACATAGAGGCATGGATGCCCGCGCAAAATGGATATAGAGAGATAGTTAGTTGCAGCAACTGCACTGATTACCAAGCGCGAAGACTCAACATCAAGTACAGAGAAAAAGAAGGCGAATCGCCGAAAGGCTTCGTTCACACATTGAACTCCACAGCCATAGCCACTGGCAGAACGATTGTGGCTATACTTGAGAACTACCAGCAACCAGATGACACCATAATCATACCGGAGGTCTTGAGAAAATACATGCAAGGCATCAATAGAATAGGACCCAGACGGTAAAACTTTTAATACTATGCCGCGAATTCTCTCAAGCTACGCTTCGGAGGATAAACGTGTCGTCAAAGACGAAAAAGGTAAGGGACAAATGGCGAAGCAAAACATGGTACATGGTTACTGCGCCGCCATACTTTGGAAACACTGAACTGGGAGCTATACCAGCGGACGAGCCTGAAAAACTCATCGGTAGAACGGTGGAAGCCACACTCTACGATGTAACAGGCGACTTCTCACACCAATACCTGAAAATATACTTCCAAGTGAACCAAATAGATGGCAAAACTGCTCATACGATCTTCAAAGGTCATGAATACTCCCGAGACTACCTGCGCAGCCTCGTTAGAAGAAGGACAACGAAGGTAGATGGCTTATTCACCATAACAACAAAAGATGGGTACGGTCTACAAGTGGCTGTTTCAGGGTTCACACTTTCAAGGGTTAAGACTTCACAAGAGAAAGATATACGCGCTATAATGAAAAGAATCATCGGGCAAAAGGCTAAGGCACTCACATTTGACCAGTTCGCGCAGGAGATGGTTCTTGGAAAAATAGCCTCAGACATATATAACGAAGCAAAAAAGATTGCGCCACTTCGGCATGTCGGCATCAGAGGATCAAAACTTGTAAAGCAACCGATTCAACTAGAACAGCCAACGGTTGAGCAAGCAGTTCCAAAGGCTTAGGCTTTTAAAAGACTCTTCCCGTACTCGTATCCTTTCTGGAAAGCAGCCAAATTCAGTTCTTCAGTGCCCTTAGGAATATTCTCTTTAACTGCTTCCTTGACCGCCTTCTCATCGAGCACTCCTGTGATGGCAACAAATGCACCCAACATAACGATGTTAGCCACTATTTTGCGTCCAAGTTCCTCAGCGATCTTCGTTGCTGGAACGTGAAAAACCTTGACGTTCTTCGAATCTTTCTCACGTGGAATCATGTCAGGATCAAGAATCACAGTCCCACCAGCCTTAATGTCGTCTACATAGTCAATATATGCATGCTGAGACATTAACACTAAGATGTCAGGTTCAACCACTTTTGGAAAATCTATTTCCTCCTCCGAAATCACAACTTCAGACTTGCATGCTCCTCCCCTAGATTCAGGCCCATAAGACTGCGTTTGAACAGCATTCTTTCCAGCATGGATAGATGCGGCAGAAGCCGTGATAATCCCAGATTTTATTATGCCTTGGCCACCGAAGCCCGCAAATCTAATCTCGATTCTCATCTGTCAACCTACCTGCTCCATAGCTCGTTCATTGATCTTGGAAATTTTCTCATGCAAAAGTTTCTCATAGCTTAATTTCTCAACGTCTATGAACTCGCCCACGACAATTCTGTCAGGCGTAATCTCTGCTTTAGCCGGGTCCGAGAAACTATCTACCTCTGAAGCCTTCTTAAACCACTCCATCATCTCCAGCCCAGACCGCATCTTATTATGGCGCCCAAAAATCTCAGGACATGGAGAGATCACTTCAATGAAGCAGAAACCTTCTTTTTGCAAGGCTTTCTTGATGGATTGAGTGAGTCTACGCACGTGCAACGTAGTCCACCGCGCAACGTACACTGCGCCAGACGCCGCGGCCAAATGCACCAGATTAAAGGGATGCTCAATGTTTCCATAGGGGCTTGTCGCTGTGAAAGCCTCAAGTGGTGTTGTTGGGCCTTGCTGCCCACCAGTCATCCCATAATTGAAATTGTTTGCACAGATCACTTTTATTCCCATGTTACGACGTGCAGCATGAATGAAATGGTTCCCGCCGATCGCAAAAAGATCGCCATCCCCGCTCACTACGACAACTTCTAATTCAGGGTTAGCCAATTTTACCCCAGAGGCGAAGGCCAAGGCTCGTCCGTGTGTGGTATGAAAAGAATCGGTGTTTGTGTATCCTGCTGTTCGTCCGATGCAGCCAATACCTGATACGACAACAAGTTTATCCAAATCCGTCTGCAGCTCATCCAACGCGTGAACGAAACAGTTCAACACTATACCATTGCCACAGCCCGGACACCAAATGTGAGGAATCATGGCCGAACGCAAGTACTTTAGAAAAGGATGCTCCAGAACTTGTTCAACCATCAGCAACTCCTCCTCATAGCTTCAAATATTTCCATAGGAGTATGAGGGTCTTCACCTAGCTTTGATAGAAAGGACACAGGCGTACACTTCGCTACTCTCTCAACCTCACGCACCAGTTGCCCACAATTCATCTCTGGCATAACGATCATCTTGGCGCTCTTTGCAACTCTTGCGACCTGTTCTTCTGGGAAAGGCCACAGAGTGATCAATCGTAAAAGTCCTGCTTTGAGCCCTACAGATCTTGCTTTTCGAACTGCACTCAACGCTGCTCGTGCAACGATTCCATATGCAACAACAACGACGTCAGCATCGTCTAACATGACTTCTTCAACCTTTATGATCTTGTCCGCGTTCTTGCTTATCTTCTCACACAATCGCCTAACAAGTCTTGTCTGAACTTCCGAGTTTGATGTTTTCGGATACCCATGCTCGTCATGTGTTAATCCCGTGGCATGGAAACGGTATCCTTCCCCAAAACAAGCCATAGGTGGAACTAGATCATCATCAGGCATGAATGGAGCATACTCTTCTCTCTGAACATTGGGCTTCTTACGGTTCACCGTTCTTATTCTCTCAGCAGATGGAATAACCACTTTTTCCCACATGTGCCCAACGATCTCGTCCCCCATCAACAAAGTTGGTACGCGGTAAGTCTCAGACAAATTAAAGGCTTCAACCGTCAGGTCAAACATCTCCTGCACCGAGCTAGGTGACATAGCGATTATTCCATAATCTCCATGACTACCCCATTTCGCCTGCATCACATCTTGCTGCCCAGGCAAAGTGGGTTGTCCAGTGCTTGGCCCACCCCGCATAATATCAACGACAACACAAGGAGTCTCAGTCATGACGGCTAAGCCTATGTTCTCTTGCATCAAACTGAAACCTGGACCAGAGGTGGCAGTCATAGCTTTTAAGCCGGTATAAGACGCTCCAATCACAGCAGCCATAGAAGCAATCTCATCTTCCATCTGAATGTAGATGCCTCCGATCTCAGGCATTCTTTGAGACAAGTGCTCAGCAATCTCGGTTGCGGGAGTAATGGGGTAACCTGCAAAAAATCTGCAACCAGCAGCAATAGCGCCTTCAGCGCATGCAACATCGCCGTTCATAAAGTGGGAACCCGTGAGCAAGGCCCTTTTTCCCGTCATGCTCAACATCTCTCCTCGCATTTTTTCTCCGTTACAAAGATCGCGAAGTCCGGACACACAGCTGTGCAGAAGCTGCAAAGAAGACACTTGCTCTCATCCACGATCTTTGGAGGGTGCACTCCTCGTGCGTTTATCTCTTCGGATTCTTCAAAGACCTTCTTCGGGCAAAACTCTATGCAGTAACCGCATCCTTTACACTGATCTTTGATTAAGTGTATGGTTGCCTTGGATGGCTTTAGATTCTTGCTGTCAAGTGGTCCGTGCTTGATTCTTTCTGGCATATTCAATCATCCTCTAAAGCCTTTTCAAAAACCTTTCTAGCCTTCTCTATCTCTTCCGGTGTGACACGCTCAACTATTGGCTTAATTTCCCGCACTGTTGAAGCGAATTTTTCTCCTTCTGCGGCTGATGCCCAAAGCAGATGCAACCTATTCTTGTCCAACCCATTCTGCTCCATTTTCTTCCACAAGCGTTCCACGCGCTTTTGGGTCTGATAGTTTGCATTGATGTAATGGCAGTCTCCCAAGTGGCAACCAGTTACCATTACAGCGGCTGCACCTCTTGCAAAAGCTCTTTCGACAAACTTTGGAGACACGCGCCCAGAACACATGGTTCTTATGATACGCACGTTTGGCGGATACTGCATCCTGCTTACTCCCGCGAAGTCCGCACCTGCATAGGAGCACCAGTTGCAGCAGAACGCAACAATTTTCTTGTTCGCATCATGCTCGGTGACGGCGTCGATTTGTGCAATGATCTGTCCATCAGTGAAGTGGCTTTGGGTCAAAGCACCAAAGGGACACTCGGCCGCACAAGTGCCACATCCACCGCACGCTGCCTCTGCAACCGTAACCTTCTTCAAGTCTTTGTTCAACGTCAAGGCATTGTAGGGACAAACTTTCACGCAGAGCCCACAAGCCGTGCACTTCTCTTGATAATGAATAGGTGTAATGGCCTCAACTGTCACTTTTCCCTTAGCCATTAATATCCCTGCACGGGCTGCAGCCGCGCTGGCTTGAGTTACGCTGTCCTTGATATCTTTAGGTGACTCGGCGCAGCCGGCGAAGAAAACTCCTCCTGTAGCAGCATCCACGGGTCTCAGCTTGGGATGTGCCTCCAAGAAAAATCCATCCTGATTCCTTGAAAGCGTCAGCAACCGCTGAATTGTTTCGCTGTCTTTTCTGGCTTCTAATCCAACTGAAAGGATCGCCATATCGACGTTAATCTTGTATAGCTCGTTTTGCAGAGTGTTTTCGCCCATAAGCCACAGGTTATGCGTCCTTCTGTCTTCTTTGATTTCAGAAGGAAGCCCACGAATGAACTTGACGCCTGCCTTTCTAGCCCGTTTGTACAAGTCTTCAAATCCTTTTCCATACGCTCGTATGTCGACGTAGAAGACAAAAATCTCCGTGTCAGGCCAATGCTCTTTGATCAGCAGACTGTCCTTGATCGTGTTCATGCAACAAACATTACTGCAATAGAGTCGCCCCACCTTGTCGGAACGGGAGCCAACGCATTGAACAAATGCCACGCGCCTCGGAATCTGCATGTCGCTTGGTCGGATCAAGTGCCCACCAGAAGGCCCTCCAGCATTGATCAATCTTTCAAACTCAAGCGAGGTAATAACGTTTGCAAGTTTACCATATCCATAGTTCGGCAAGATCGATGGGTCAAAAACGTCCGCTCCAGTCGCCACTATTATAGTGCCAACCCCAAGTTCCACAGTTTCAGGTTTCATTTCATACTCTATGGCTTTTCTTTCACAGGCTTTCATACACTTGTCGCAGACGACTACGCCTTCCTTGTTGAGACAAAGGTTCATGTCAATTAAGTAAGTTGCTGGAACTGCCTGTGCGAATAGTGTGTAAATAGCATGTCTGGTGGCCAAGCCGACATCAAACTCGTTTGGCGTCACAATGGGGCAAACCTTGGCACATTCACCGCATGCCGAACAGTCTTTCGTAACGTATCGAGGTCTCCTCGAGACTTTTGCCGTGAAGTTGCCAATATACCCCTTCACTTCGGTAACCTCACTATTGGCCAACAGTTCAATGTTCGAGTGGTGCCCGACGTCAGACATCTTGGGTGCAAGAATGCAGATTGAACAGTCCATTGTTGGGAAGGTTTTGTCTATCCGCGCCATCATTCCGCCAATGCTTGGCTCTTTTTCCACCAAGTAGACTTTGTAGCCGGTATCGGCAAGATCAAGAGCTGATTGGATACCAGCTACTCCGCCCCCGATAACCAAGGCTTTGCGGATGATCGGAACCTCGATCTCTTCAGCTGGTTGAAGCAGTTCCGCCTTAGCCACAGCCATCTTTACAAGGTCTTTGGCCTTCTCCGTAGCAGACTCGTGATCGTACAGGTGCACCCAGCTGCAGTGTTCACGGATGTTAGCCATCTCAAAGAGATACTTGTTTAACCCAGCGTCCTCGCATGTCTTCCTGAACGTGGGTTCATGCAGACGCGGTGAGCATGATGCAACGACCACACGGTTGAGCTTATGTTCCTTGATGTCTTTCTTGATTCCTTCCTGTCCTTGGTCTGAACAGGTGTATCGGTTGTCCTGCGCCAAAACAACATGTGGGAGTGTGGCAGCATACTTTGCGACTTCCGCACAGTTCACGGAACCAGCGATGTTTAGACCACAGTGGCACACGTAAACCCCAACGCGGGGTTCTTCAGCCTTACCCTCAGACTTAGGCTCCTTTTTCTCGGCCATTGACTTCACCTTTTTGCTGCCGTAGATAGTTTTCAATTGATTCTGCAGCATGCTTTCCGCCGACTATAGCTTCAATCACTGTTGCAGGCCCCGTCACAACGTCGCCACCTGCAAAGACACCTTTGACACTAGTCTCCACAGTCACCGGATCGACCCAAACTGTACCATTTTCGTTCAACACAATCTCCTTGGGCAAGAATTCTATGTCAGGAATTTCACCAATCGCAAGAATAACCATATCGGCCTCATGCTTAAACTCTGAACCAGCTATTGGAACCGCCTTTTTCCTACCACTCTCATCAGGCTCGTCCAATTGCATTCGCACACATTCAATGCCCGATACCTTTCCGTCTTTTCCAAAAACCTTCTTGGGCGAAACCAAGAATTCGATCTTGACCCCCTCTTTTTCTGCTTCGCCTACCTCCCATGGGATTGCGGGCATCTCCTCCTTTGATCGACGATATAGAATAGTAACCTTTTTGGCTCCACTTTTCAAGGCCGCGCCAGCAATCAAGACGGACCTAGCAGCATCAACTGCGACGTTTCCCCCGCCAATTACCACCACGTTATCGCCAATCTTCACGTTTTCACCTGAATTTACTGCCCACAAGAAGTCAAGAGCATGCATCACTCCCTCCAATTCTCCGCCTTCGATACTCATTTTCTGAGCTTTATGGGCACCGACTCCGACGAAAATTGCTTTGTATCCTTCTCTCCACAAATTACTGAAACCGAAATCTTGGCCGATCTTCACTCCTGTTTTTATATCAACTCCCAAGTCTTTTATGAATTGAATCTCCCTTTCTACAAACTGCTTTGGAACACGAAAACTCGGAATACATTTTCTCAGCATTCCACCTGCTTCTGGAAGGGATTCAAAGACAGTGACTCCGTATCCCTTCCGGCTCAGTTCATAAGCAACTGTAAGTCCAGCTGGACCTGAGCCTATGACAGCAACCTTTTCCTCAGCCACTTCTTGCGCTCTTTTCACTTTTTCCTTCTTCAAGAAGTCATCATACAGTTGTTCTATTTTCGCCAAGACCTCTCCCCTGTCTAATCCTGCTCGTTCTGGATGAAAACAGGCAAGCGTCGTCACAATTGGTAGAGGAACATTCTCTATGATCTTCTGTAACGCTCTTTCATGCGGTTGCACATAACCGCGGTCTGCGGCGATTTTACGGATCTCAAGAAATATCTCTGGCAGCTTCAGACCCTGATTACATCGCCTGTGGCAAGCATAGCACCATGCACAGAGCCAAAGTTCGCTTGAATCTAGAACTCTTTCAGAGTCAAAAAGCAGCTTTTCAAGAAGAATCCGCGGGTTGTAGTCTTTCCCCAACAGATCTGCCATTGGACAGCTACTTGTGCAGATACCGCATTCGTAACAGTATTTCAGCTTTTCAACATCTAGAAGTCGTTCGAGAACAGCCTTTGAAACAATGGTTTCTGCAAGCACCAAGATTAAGGCCCTCTCTAGTACTGGGTTTTCTCACAAATATATACGTTTACAAACGTAAAGGTTCCGATGGGATTCTACTGTGGCACAGGACCAAGTACGCATTTTCTTTTAATACAGTGAGACAGGATACTAGAATGAATATTGGAGAAGAACGAACATGAAAGAAGTGAAAGTGGTGCTTTATGGAGTTGGCGCAGTCGGCAGCTTGATTGCGAAGTTCCTGTTGGAAAAAAAAGACGTGAAGATCGTGGGCGCAATTGATGTGGCCAAAGACAAGGTGGGCAAAGACCTGGGTCAAGTTCTGGGACTACCCAAAACACTCGGGATAGAAGTTTCATATGACATGTCTTCATTACATAGGCAGGCAAAACCAGACATAGCCATTCATGCAACCTCATCCTATCTCAGAGACACACATCCGCAAATAACTTCACTAATCCAAAGCGGAGTGAACGTTGTCTCAACGTGCGAGGAACTCTCATACCCCTACATCACTGAGCCAAAGCTTGCTGCAGAACTTGACAGACTCGCCAAGAAGCACGATGTGACAGTTTTGGGCACGGGCATAAACCCCGGATTCCTCATGGACACCCTCGTGATAGTGCTTACTGCACCTTGCCAGAAGATAGACAAAATCGAAGCATCCAGAGTAATGAACGCTGCCACGAGACGCTTGCCCTTCCAGAAGAAAATAGGAGCAGGCTTGACAGTTGAAGAGTTTAGGCAAAAATTGAAGAGCAAGCAGATTACAGGGCATGTTGGACTTGAACAATCTATAGCAATGATCGCTGACGCACTGGCATGGAAACTTGACAGAATTGAAGTTGAGTCTGTTCAACCAGTGAAGGCTGTGAAACCTGTTGAAAGCAAAGACATCAAAGTAAAGATCGGAAACGTTGCGGGTTTAAGGCAAAAAGCTAGAGGTGTATTGAAAGGCAAAGACGTTATTGTGTTGGATTTTCAAGCCTACATAGGTGCAGAAGAAGAATATGATGCTATAACCATTGACGGCGTTCCAAACATCAAACAGAGAATTCAGCCATGCGTCCACGGTGACGCAGGCACGATTGCAATGATTGTCAATGCAATCCCAAGAGTAATTAAAGCACCAGCCGGCTTGGTCACGATGAAGGATTTGCCGATTCCATCAGGCACACCTGAAAATATGACGAAATGTGTTGTGACCTAGCACTACGTGTATTGGAGGGCCATGTTGAAATCGAAGGTTGACATAAACTGTGATCTGGGCGAAAGCTACGGAGCGTACACAATAGGAAATGATGAAGAACTGATGCCGCACATTACCTCGGCAAACATAGCGTGCGGATTCCATGCAGGAGACCCAATGACGATAGCAAAAACGATACACCTAGCGGGAAAGTGCAACGTGGCAGTCGGTGCACATCCAAGTTTTCCAGATCTTATGGGGTTTGGAAGAAGAGACATGCAACTTTCATCTGAGGAAACTAGGAACTACACTATCTACCAGATCGGAGCCCTCCAAGGGTTCGCCAAGACTGAAGGCCGTGGCCTTCAGCATGTTAAACCTCACGGAGCCCTCTATAACATGGCAGCCAATGAAAAAGAAACGTCCAAAGCGATAGTGGCGGCTGCTAGAGCACTGGATGAGGACTTGATAATCTTTGCACCGCAAAAGTCAGTGCTAGCTGAAGCTGCGCATAAGGCTGGACTGCGAGTGGCCTACGAGTTCTTCGCAGATAGAGCATACAATCGGGATGGAAGCTTGGTTTCAAGAAAAGAAACAAACGCCGTTATTCATGAAGCACAGAAGGTCGTTGAAAGAACCATAAGAGCAGTCATGGAAGGAATAGTTACAACTTATGATGGAGAGTTGTTGAAAATCGATGAAGTGCACACTGTTTGCGTGCACGGTGACACACCCAATGCCATAACACTTGTAAAGGCGCTAAGAAAAGGAATGGCCAAGGCCTGCATCAAAGTCGAGTCAGCAGGTAAATTTCTTTAGACGTTCTTCAGGTTTGACCATGCAAAGAGAGAAGACTGCACATACACGATATTTGCCTTTCGGCGATAGTGGCTTGCTCATCGAGTTCGGTGACATGATAGATTTGAAGACAAACAGCACGGTAATCACTCTGAACGATGCAATCCTCGAAACTAATATTCAAGGGATCGAGGAACTCGTTCCCACTTATAGGTCATTGCTAGTTCGTTACAACCCGCAAGAAATCAGTTACGAGGAACTTCTATATCACGTCAAAGGTATCGAAAAAACACCAAGGCCACCCACAACAAGAGAAGGAAGGCAGACTGTTATCCCAGTCATCTATGGAGGGGAATACGGACCTGACCTCGAGCATGTTGCTAAGATTCATGGACTGACGGAAGAGCAAGTCATGAGGCTACATTCCGAAAGACAGTACAGGGTATACATGATAGGATTCATCGCTGGTTTTCCGTATCTTGGAGAAGTTGCTGACGAAATCGCAACGCCACGCCTTGAAACACCGAGACTGAAAGTACCTGCCGGCTCAGTTGGTATAGCAGAGAAACAAACAGGAATATACCCGTGTGAAGCTCCCGGCGGATGGCAAATAATAGGGAGAACACGAGCCAGACTTTTCGACCCAACACAGAAACCACCAACTCTCTTGGAGGCAGGGGATGTCATCAGGTTTAAACCGATTACCGAAAAGGAATACACTGCTTTAACAACGGAATGACAGCATAATGCATATTCTGAAAGTCATCAAATCGGGATTATTTACGACGGTTCAAGATTTAGGAAGAAGTGGCTACCTCAAGTATGGGGTGCCTTTCTCTGGGGCTATGGATCAGTTTTCGCTCGCAGTGGCCAATTGTTTAGTTGGTAACGATCCGAATGCCGCCTGTCTCGAAACCACTCTCATCGGTCCGGAACTAGAAGTATTGAGAAACACACAGATTACCATTACAGGAGGAGACTGTGCTCCAAAGATTAGTGGAGCGAGCGTTTCGATGTGGCAGACCTTGTCGGCGCAAGAGAATGACTTGATCTCTTTTGGGAGAATGCAGAGCGGGTGTCGTGCGTATTTGTCGATAAGAGGGGGAATAGACGTTCCCTTGATACTGGATAGTCGATCAACCTATGTACGTGGAGGATTTGGAGGAGCAAACGGGAGACAACTGAAGACGGGGGACATGATAGAAGGATTTGATGTGACTTCTTCAATCAATAAGTATTCGATGCCCGAAGAACTAATTCCACAGTTCAAGAATCAAATCAGGGTGCATGTGATTCTCGGACCTCAAGCGGACATGTTCACGGAGGAAGGAGTAGCCACTTTTCTTTCCAGTCACTACTCTGTGACTTCTGAGTCAGACCGAATGGGATACCGACTCGAAGGTCCATTGATAACGCACAAAGAAAAAGCGGATATCGTTTCAGACGCACTCTTGCCTGGAGCAATTCAGGTTCCGAAGAGCGGAAAACCAATAATAGTAATGCGAGACGCTCAAACAACAGGCGGTTACCCGAAAATCGCTGTAGCTATCACTTCGGATATTTCCATGTTGGGACAAGCAAAGCCAAACGACACGCTTGAGTTTTGTGAAATAACCCTAGAAAAGGCACATGAGAAAATAGAGGAATACAACAGGGTAATGAATAATCTGAGTCATACATTGATCAGAGGCTAATAGCAAAATAGTAGTTCAACATTAATAGAGTTGGTAGCCAGATGAGATCCTTGACTGGTGTTCACGAAAAAGAAACATTTCGCCTTCAGGATGCAGTCGATAAGATGAAGAGCCGACGGCATTTTCCGAAAGCAGGGGCTATCGCCACCTTTATTGGTACGGTTCGTGGCGAAAACGACAAAGGCGAAAAAGTCGAAAAGTTAACTATAGAAGCATACGAAGAAAAGGCAAACCAAGTGCTGAGAAAGATATGCAGTGATCTGAGGAAAGAACCAGATATTGTTGACGTTCAAATTCACCACTTGTTGGGCGAGTTCGATGTTGGCGAAGACCTCATTTATGTTTTGGTAGCGGGGGCGCATCGAAAGAGCATGTTTCAAGTTCTCGAAAAAGCTGTCGAGAGATACAAGAAAGAAGTGCCTATCTTCAAAAAGGAGCATGTTGTGACCAAAAAAGGCGAAAAAAAGGCATACTGGATAGAAGAAGGAAAAATCAAGACATAAAACTGAAATAAGCGCTGCCTTCAAGCACAAGTCTATGCGGGTCTTGGCTGGGTCTTGAGTTCTTCTTTTCAGTGTTTTCCATTTTGATCACTTTCTACGACTGATTTTGTATCTACATCTTCTAAATGTGGATGAAGTACCAAAGTTCATCAGTTTTGGCTTCTCTGTTCTTTTCTTCCTTAGTTTTACTGCTTTTCATTTCTATCACTAATTCTAGAAATGCAGAGGTTAATGTGTAATCTCCCAATAATATATAGAAGGCGCATTACTCTATGTAGAAAGTGGACAAGCGCGCTTGATTTCGCAGTGTATTTGTATTAGGTTTTGATGAGGAAAGCTCCTTTATTTGATCATTGAATCTACGGTGAGATTCAGCACGATTTCTGCGATATCAACCGCGTATTCAGCAGTTCTTCGTACACTCTCAATGATTAATCTCAGGCTTGCGCTCTCATCAGCCCTGATTTCCTCGGAAGAGTTCACTGCTTCTTCTTCCAAAGCTTCTATGTTTTTCATTCGTTCGATCAAGCTTTCGGCAAGATTGAAATCCTGTTTGAACAGGGCTTCTACTGAAGTCTCAAACATAGAGACTGATATTGCGCTCATTTTTTCGATTCTTTCAATCATTTCGTTATTCAATGGTCTCTCTAATAGCAGAGCATTCTCTGCAATGCTAACGGCGTGGTCTGCGGTTCTTTCGACAGCCTTTGTGACAAGGCGGT
>Ga0209048_10000256_pt1 | contig 58297 bp, 53 predicted proteins | sample FrelakmetCRP12CR_FD_187146 | JGI IMG/M metagenome (GOLD analysis project Ga0209048, IMG submission 187146) | Freshwater lake sediment microbial communities from the University of Notre Dame, USA, for methane emissions studies - CRP12 CR (SPAdes)... | ecosystem: Environmental > Aquatic >...
CACCCGAAGACCGGGAAAGGGGCGGACTGACGTAACCCCTTGATCGGACTGGCGCGGCCGGAGGGATTCGAACCCCCGACCCTCAGGTTCGAAGCCTGATGCTCTATCCAACTGAGCTACGGCCGCGCGAAACGAGAAGACTCGTGGAACGCCGTAATTGTACCGGCAAACGTTCGCCGCATCGCGGCGATCGCGCAGCGGGCCGACGGCACTCAGATGCGCCAGCGAGCCCGCGTCATTCGACGAGCCGGTCGCCCGGGAGCCTCGCATCAGCGGGCAAGGCCTCCTGCCGGGCCAGCTCTGCGTAGAGCGGCGTGAAGTCCGGGGCCGTCTCGCGAAAGAGCTGCGCAAAATCGTCGATGACGAAATAGGTCTGTTGGAACGTATCGATCTTGTAGCGCGTGCGCATGACCCGCCGCAGGTCGAAGCGGATCCGCTGCGCCGCCGGGCTCGCGAGCGAATAGTCCACCTCGCTCGGCGAGGAGAGGATTCCCGCGCCGTAGATCCGTACGCCGTCCGTCGTTCGAACCAGACCGAACTCCACCGTGTACCAGTACAGTCGCGCCAGGTACTCGAGCGCGTGCAGGCCGTCGGCCTTCTGGCCGCCCCGTCCGTAGGCCTGCATGTAGTCGGCGAAGACCGGGTCGAAGAGCAGCGGCACGTGGCCGAAGAAGTCGTGAAAAACGTCGGGCTCGACGATGTAGTCGAACTCGCTCTCCTCCCGCAGCCAGACCGTCACCGGGAAGCGCCGCCCGGCGAGATGCGCGAAGAAGACGGGCTCGGGCAGGAGCCCGGGCACTGCCACGACCTGCCAGCCGGTCGGGCGGCCGAGCCGCTCATTGACCTCGTCGAAGCGCGGGATGCCCTCGCCGTAGCGGAGCGTGCCGACGACGCGCAGGAATTCGGCGCACGCGCGCTGCGGCACGAGCCGCATCTGACGCGCATAGAGCCGCCGCCAGCGGTCCTGATCCTCGGGGCGATACGCGCGGTAGTCCTGGTCGACGGTGTAGTCGGGGCGCATGCCCCGGTAGTCGCCGCGCAGTCCGTGGCTGCTCACGCCAAAGGTGGCCGGCACGTCGCTCGCAGACATTCCGCTGCCTCCTCCTGCCGCACCGTGGCGCGCAGGATATACCCGCCACCGCCCGCGGCGTAGCGCCGGGCGGCCGCGGCCGGCGGGGCGCCGAGACCCCTCTGGTATAGTTGAGCGCCGTTTCTCACCGGCCGCCACGCGGCCGACCAAATTACGCAGAGGATGCCATCCATGAAGCTTCTGACCGCTGTCGCCGCCGTTCCGTTCCTGCTGGCGCTGAGCGCCTCCGCTCATGCCGCCTGTGTCTACCCGCAGGCGCCGACCTCGTTCCCGAACGGCAATACCGCCACCAAGGACGAGATGCTGGCGGCGCAGGCACAGATCAAGGAATACACGCGGCAGGTCCAGGGGCCGCCCGCCCCCGCACCCGAGGCGAGCGCCGATGTACAGGCCAGCTACCAGGCGGAGAGGCAGGCTTCATACCTCGGCTGCCTCGAGAGGGAAAAGACTGAGACCGTCTCGAAGCTTGATCCTTCCGACCCCCAGTACGCGCAGAAGAAGTTAGCGGCCGAGGAAGTGGAAGCGAAGAAGCACAACGCGGCGCTCGACGAGTTAGAAGCGGTCGCCGCGCGCTGGAAGACCGAAATTGCGGCGTTCAAGGCCAAGAGCGCCAAGTGATGCGCGCCGCGCCGAAGTCGCGGCCCCGCGTGCCGCAGCCCAGCGCCCACGGTCTGCCGCGCATGGTCTGACGCTGCCATGAGTCCCGTGAAGGCCCTCCCGACACCGGCGGAAGCGGAGGCCCTCGTCCGCGAGGCCATCCGACCGCTGCCGCTCGAGTCGCGCCCGCTCGAGTCGCTGGCCGGTGCGGTCCTGGCACAGTCCGTCCGCGCCGAGCGCGACCAGCCGCCATTCGACCGCGTGACCATGGACGGCATCGCGTTCTCCTGCACGGCCTGGCGCGCCGGCCAGCGCCGCTTCCGCATCGCCGGCACGCAGGCGGCGGGCGCCCCGCCCGTCTCGCTGACCGACCCCGCCGCTTGCCTCGAAGTGATGACCGGCGCCGTGCTGCCGGCCGGCTGCGACTGCGTCGTGCCGGTCGAGCGTATCGATGTCGCCGACGGCTGGGCGACGGTGGAGGCCGAGGTGCCGGTCGAGCCCTTCCTCAACGTGCACACGCGAGGGCTCGACTGCCGTGAGGGTGACCTCATGCTGTCCCGCGGCGTACGCCTCGGCGCCCCTGAGCTTGCGGTGCTCGCCTCGGCCGGCCTGCCGCGCGCGCAGGTGCACGCCGAGCCTCGCATCCTCATCGTGTCAACGGGCGACGAGCTCGTGGCGCCCGGCGAGCCGATCGAAGCGTGGCAGGTCCGCCGCTCGAACTGCTATGCGCTGCGCGCCGCGCTCTCGCAGCGCGGCTTCACGCGGGTGGCCGAGGACCACCTTCCCGACGATGCCTCCGTTCTCACGCAGCGGCTGGCAACACACCTGTCCACCCACGACGCACTGGTGCTGACGGGCGGCGTGTCTGCGGGCCGCTTCGACCATGTGCCCCGCGCGCTGCGCGAACTCGGCGTGCGGGAGGTCTTCCACCGCATTGCACAACGGCCCGGCAAGCCGATGTGGTTCGGCATCGGCCGCGAGGAGCAGGTCGTGTTCGGGCTGCCGGGCAACCCCGTCTCGGCGCTCGTCTGCCTGATCCGCTACGCGGTGCCGGGGCTGCTGGCGATGATGGGCGCCCGACCCGTCGCCAACGAGACCGTCCTGCTCGGAGCGCCGTTCCGCCTGAAGCCACCCGTGGCGTTCTTCCTGCCCGTGCAGCTCGAGCGCAGCGCCATGCAGGGCGTGGTGGCGATGCCACGTCCGACGCGCGGTTCCGGGGACTTCATCTCGCTGCTCGGCACCAGCGGCTTCGTCGAGCTGCCCCCGGGCCCGGCGGAGTATCCTGCGGGGCACGTCGCATCGCTGTACCGCTGGTGACACCCATGAGCGCGCCCGAAGACGCCGATCCCACCAAGGTCGTGACGCTGCCGGAGGGCGTGCGCGTGCGTGACCGCCACGGACGTCCACTGCACGACCTGCGGATCTCGGTCATGGACCGCTGCAATTTCCGCTGCCCGTACTGCATGCCGCGAGACACGTTCCACGACCGCTACCGCTTCCTGCACGCCTCGCAGCGCCTGAGCTTCGAGGAGATCACGCGGATCGCCCGGCTCGCCACCGAACTCGGCGTGCGCAAGCTGCGCCTGACGGGTGGCGAACCGCTGTTGCGCCATGGCCTCGCGGACCTCGTCGGCGAGCTCTCGGCGATCGAGGCCGTGGAGGACCTCGCGCTGACGACCAACGGCGTGCTGCTCGCGCAGCACGCTGCCGAGCTCAAGGCAAACGGCCTGCGACGCGTCACGGTCAGCCTGGATTCGCTTGACGAGGCGGTGTTCGCCCGCATGAGCGGCGGCTTCGGCGGCCTAGCGCAGGTCCTCGAGGGCATCGACGCGGCGCTCGCGGCAGGCCTACACCCGGTGAAGGTCAACGCGGTCATCCAGCGCGGCGTGAACGATCACGCGGCCCTGCCACTCCTCGAGCGGTTCCGCGGCACCCGCGTGACCGTGCGCCTGATCGAGTACATGGACGTCGGCAACCGCAACCACTGGCGGGCCGAGCAGGTGGTGCCGTCCGCCGAGCTGCTCGCCCTGGTCCGCGCGCGATGGCCGGTTTCGCCGGTCGCGGGTTTCTACCGCGGCGAAGTCGCCGAACGCTATGCGTACGAAGACGGCGCCGGCGAGATCGGCTTCGTCTCCTCGGTCACCGCGCCGTTCTGCGGCGACTGCCACCGCGGCCGGCTGTCTTCGGAGGGCGTGCTCTACACCTGCCTCTTCGCCACTCAGGGGACCGACCTGCGCGCCCCGCTGCGCGGCGGGGCGAGTGATGCGGAGCTGCGGTCGCTGCTGCGGGCGGCCTGGCAGCAGCGCGACGACCGCTACAGCGAGGTGCGCTCGGAGCTGCGCGCCCGCGAGCAGCCGCTGCACAAGATTGAAATGCACTACATCGGTGGCTGATGACGAGGCTCACGCACGTCGACGAGCACGATCGGCCGGCCATGGTGGACGTGGGCGGCAAGGCGGTCACGCACCGCACCGCGGTGGCGGAGTCCCGTGTCCGTTTTCCGGCGGCGGTGACGGCAGAACTCCGCTCCGGCGGCTTCACGACAGCGAAGGGTCCGGTATTCCAGACGGCGATCATCGCCGGCGTGATGGCCGCGAAGCGCACGCACGAGCTCATTCCGCTGTGTCATCCGCTCGGCATCGACAACTGCCGCATCGAGATCGACCTCAACGAGCTTGACGAAGCCGTCGTGCGCTGCACCGTGAGCGTACATCACCGCACCGGCGTCGAGATGGAAGCGCTCACCGGAGCCTCGGTCGCCGCGCTCACGATCTACGACATGTGCAAGGCGCTGTCGCACGACATCGTCATCGCCGAGACGCGGCTCCTTGCTAAGCGCGGCGGCAAGAACGACATCGGCGGGGTCTCGCCGTGAACCTGCCGCCACTGTACGGACTGGTGCTGGCCGGCGGCGAGAGCCGCCGGATGGGCCGCGACAAGGCGACGCTCGAGTACCACGGCCGACCGCAAGTGGAGTGGGCCGTCGAGCTGCTCACGCGCCACTGCGAGCGCGTCTTCGTCTCGGTGCGGCCCGGCCACACCGCAGATCCCGTCCGCGCCCGGCACGCGACGATCGTCGACGCGCACGAAGGTATCGGGCCGATCGCCGGCATCGCCGCCGCGCAAGCGGCTCACCCCGCGGCGGCGTGGCTGGTGCTGGCCTGCGACCTACCCTTCCTCGGCGACGAGGCGCTGCGCAGGCTGATCGCCGTGCGTGGGGCGCATGCCGTCACGGCCTACCGCAGCACGCACGACGGCATGCCGGAACCACTCTGCGCCATTTACGAGCCGGACACCCGGCCCGGGGTTCTGGCGGCCATCGCCGCAGGCCGCCACTGCCCGCGCAAGTTCGTCATCCAAACCGGCGTGCCGCTGCTCGTGCAGCCCGATCCGGCGACACTCGACAACGTCAACACTCCCGAGGAATTCGCGCAGGCGCGTCAGCAGCTTGCGCCGTCTCTAACCCGCTGAGCCGAGCGATGCGCGTCCACATCCAGTACTTTGCGATTCTGCGCGAGCAGGCCAAACGCGCGGCCGAGGAGCGCGAAACGCAGGCGGCGACGCCGGCCACGCTCTACGCGGAGCTACAGGCGGCCCACGGCCTCACGCTGCCGGCCGCGCTGCTGCGCGTCGCGGTCAACGACGAGTTCTGCGGCTGGGAGACGCCGCTGCGCGCGGGCGACCGCGTGGTATTCATCCCGCCGGTCGCCGGTGGCTGATGGACGCCTTCTCTTTCAGCCAGGCCCCACTGGACCCGCAGACCTGCCGAGCCGGCCTCGCAGAGGAATCGGCCGGCGGCTTCGCGAGCTTCGAAGGCTGGGTGCGCAACCACAACGAAGGCCGCCGCGTGCACCGCCTCGAGTACGAGGCGTTCGAGTCGCTGGCGGTGAAGGAAGGCGCGCGGATCGTCGCCGAGGCGGTGCGCCGGTTCGGCGTCCTCAAGGCCGCCTGCGTGCATCGGCTCGGCGACCTCGCGGTCGGTGACCTCGCCGTCTGGGTGGGCGTGAGCGCCGTGCACCGGGGCGAGGCCTTCGCCGCGTGCCGCTACATCATCGACGAGGTCAAGCACCGCGTCCCGATCTGGAAGAAGGAGCACTACGCCGACGGCGACTCCGGCTGGGTGAACTGCGAGCGCTGCGCGCAGGCGTCCCACCACCACGATCACGAGGAGGGCCACGCGCACGCAGCGGGCGCGAGCCGCATCGCGCAATTCGCGCACGACTACTCGCGCCAGACCGCGCTGCCGGAGGTTGGTGCCGCAGGCCAGGAGCGGCTTCGCGCCGCCTCCGTGCTGGTGATCGGGGCGGGCGGGCTCGGCGTGCCGGTGCTGCAGTACCTGGCCGCCGCCGGCGTCGGCCGCTTAGGGATCGTGGACGGCGATCACATCGAGGCGAGCAACCTGCACCGTCAGCCGCTGTATGGCACGGCCGACGTCGGCGCCGCGAAGGCGGCCGTCGCCGCCGAGCGGCTGGCGCGGCTCAACGCCGACACCCGGCTCGAGGTGCACGCCGAGCGAGCGAGCGTGACGAACATCGGCGGCCTGCTCGCAGCGTACGATCTCGTCGTCGAGTGCACGGACAACTTCGCGACCAAGTTCCTGGTCAACGATGCGGCGGTGGCTGCCGGCAAGCCGGCTGTGTTCGCGAGCGTCTACCAGTATGAGGGCCAGCTGCAGGTCTACCGGCCACGCCCCGACTGGCCGTGCCTGCGCTGCCTGTGGCCGCAGGCCCCGCGCGACGGACTCGTCGGCAACTGCGCCGAAGCCGGCGTGCTCGGGACGGTTCCGGCGACGCTCGGCTCGCTGCAGGCCATGGAGGCGCTGAAGCTGCTCCTCGGGCTCAATGCCGACGCCGCGCCGGCGCTGCACCTTATCGACCTCCTCAGCCTTCACTGGCGCACGCTGCGTACCGAGCGCCGGCCGGACTGTGACCACGCCGGCCTCAGCAGGCCATCAGCGGCGGGCGCGTTCGCCGACGCGGAGCTCGAGGTCGAGTTCGCCACGCTAGCGGAAGCCCGCGCGGCCGGCCTCACGCTGGTGGACATCCGCGAAGCCTGGGAACGCGAGTCGGAAACGTCCGACGAGGTCATCGGCATGCACGTGCCGCTGAGCCTGCTCCTCGACGGCCGCGCAGCGCTGCCGGAGCTGGAGCCCTGTCTGATCATCTGCGCGCACGGCGTGCGCAGCCTCGCGCTCGCCGAACACCTGCGCCGCCTCGGCCGCGGACGGGTCTTTTCGCTGCGCGGCGGCCTCGCCGCGATCACGGCCTGAGCTGGCCGCTGCCCCGCACCACGTACTTGTAGCTGGTGAGCTGCTCCACGCCCACGGGCCCGCGGGCGTGGAAGCGTTCGGTCGAGATGCCGATCTCGGCGCCCATGCCGAACTCCCCACCGTCGGCGAACTGCGTCGAGGCATTGTGCAGGACGATGGCGCTGTCCACTCGCGCCAGGAACTTCTCCGCCGCGATCGCATCCTCGGTCACGATCGACTCGGTGTGCGCCGAACCGTAGCGCCGGATGTGCTCGATCGCGTCATCCAAGCCCGCGACCACCTTCGCGGCGATGATTGCATCGAGGTACTCGGTATACCAGTCCTCTTCGGTCGCTGGGCGCACGCGCGGATCCACGCGCCGCACGGCCGCATCACCACGAACCTCGCAACCCGCATCGAGCAGGTCGCAAACGATCGGCGCCAGGTGCGTCGCGGCGGCGGCCTCGTCGATCAGGACGGTCTCGGCCGCCCCGCAGATTCCCGTGCGCCGCAGCTTGGCGTTCATCACGATGGCGCGGGCCATGCGGAGATCGGCGGCGCGGTCGACGTACACGTGGCAGTTGCCCTCCAGGTGGCCGATCACCGGGACCCTGGCCTCCTGCTGCACGCGGGCGATGAGGCTCTTGCCGCCGCGCGGCACGAGCACATCGATGTAGTCGGTCATGCCGGCGAGCATGAGACCCACCGCGGCGCGGTCCGTCGTTGGCACGAGCTGGATGCACGCCTCCGGCAGGCCCGCTTGACGCAGGCCGGCGGCGAGGCAGGCGTGAATGGCGGTGCTCGATTGATGGCTCTCGCTGCCGCCGCGCAGGATGGCGGCGTTCGCGGACTTCAGGCACAGCGCGCCCGCGTCGCAGGTGACGTTCGGGCGGCTCTCGTAGATGATGCCGATGACGCCGAGCGGGACCCGCACGCGCTGGATGCGCAATGCGTTCGGACGGAGCCACTCAGCCATGACCGTGCCGATCGGGTCCGGCAGTGCGGCGATCTCTTCCACGCCGCGCGCCATGGCCTCGACGCGCGCCTCGTCCAGCAGCAGCCTGTCGAGCGCGGCGCGTGTGAGCCCGCCGGCCGCGCCAGCCTGCATGTCGCCCGCATTCGCGGCGAGAATCCCTGCGCGGCCGGCGCGCAGTGCGGCCGCGATGGCATGCAGGGCGCGATTGCGCTCCACCGTCGAGGACAGCGCGAGCACGCGCTCGGCCTCGAGCGCTGCCCGTCCGATGCCCTCCATCAGGGTATTCACGTCGTTGCCGGTCAAGTGAGCACCAGGTCGTCACGGTGGATCATCTCGTCGCGACCCCGGTAGCCGAGCAGACCCTCGAGCTCCTGGCTGCGGCGGCCGCGGATGAGTCTCGCATCCTCGCTCGAGTATGCCGTCAGACCCCGGGCGATTTCGATACCGTCCGGATCGCGCACGACCACGGCGTCCCCGCGATCGAAGCGCCCCTCCACGGCGACGATTCCCGCCGGCAGCAGGCTCTTGCCACTGCGCAGGGCCTTGGCGGCACCGGCATCCACTTTGAACTCGCCGGCGGGCTTGAGCAGGCCGGCGATCCACTGCTTGCGGACCGTCACGGGGGACTCGGCGGCCCTGAACCAGGTGCAGCGCGCGCCGGTCTCGAGGCGCCGCAACGGGTGGGGCTCGTCGCCGATCGCCACGCACATGTGGCAGCCGGCCGCGACCGCAATCTTCGCCGCCATCACCTTGGTCACCATGCCGCCGGAGCCCACGTCGGAGGCCGAGCCGCCGGCCATCGCCTCGACCTCCGGCGTGATTCGGTCGACCTCGGCGATGAACCTCGCCTCGGGATGGCGCGAGGGGTCGGCCGTATACAGGCCATCCACGTCGGACAGCAGCACCAGGCAGTCGGCACTCGACATCTGTGCGACGCGAGCGGCGAGCCGGTCGTTGTCGCCGTAGCGGATCTCGGCCGTGGCGACGGTGTCGTTCTCGTTGATCACGGGGATGGCCCCGAGCCGCAGCAGTGCGGTCAGGGTATTGCGGGCGTTCAGGTAGCGACGGCGCTCCTCGGTGTCACCGAGCGTGAGCAGCACCTGCGCAACGGCGAGGCCATGGGCCTCTAGCACTTCCTTCCACGCATGGGCGAGCCGGATCTGCCCGACGGCCGCGGCGGCCTGGCTCTCTTCGAGCCTGAGCTTGCCCTGCGGGAGCCCGAGCTGGCGGCGGCCGAGCGCGATCGCGCCGGAGGAGACGATCACCACCTCCTGCCCGCGCTCGCGCATCGCCGCCAGGTCGGCGGCCAGCGTCTCGAGCCAAGCACGGTTCACCCTGCCCGTCGAGGGCTCGACGAGCAGGGCGGAACCGATCTTGACGACGACCCTCTTGGCCCTGACGAGTCGCGCACCGGCTCGCGCGGCCGCGGTGGTCATGCGATCGCGAATTGCTCGGGCGTCAGCGCCATCAGCCCAGTGGCGCCGGCGCGCGCCGCGGCCGCGTGTGCGTCGCAGCGCGGCAGAAGGCGGGAGAAGAAGTGCTGAGCCGTGATCAGCTTGGCCTTGTAGAAGTCCACGTCCGGGTCGCCAGCCGCCAGCTTCTTCGCCGCCACTGCCGCCGAGGCGAGCCAGCACCAGCCCAGGCAAACGTAGCCGGAGAACTGCAGGTAGTCCATCGCCGCCGCGCCGACCTCCTCCGGGTTCTTCATTGCCGCCATGCCGAGATCAAGGGTCAGGCGGTCCCACTGGTCGACGCGCTTGGCGAGTTCGGTCGCGAGCGCAGTTACCTCCGGCACGTTGCCGAACTTCGCGATCGCCTCGCGAATGCGACCGGCCGCCGCCTGCTGGCTCTTGCCGCGGGTGCCGAACACCTTACGGCCGAGCAGGTCGAGCGCCTGGATGCCGTTGGTGCCTTCGTAGATCGGCGTGATGCGGGCATCGCGCATCAGCTGCTCGACACCGGTCTGGCGGATGAAGCCATGACCGCCGTGGATCTGCACGGCGAGGCTCGTCACTTCCATCGCCACCTCGGTCAGAAAGGCCTTGACGATCGGCGTGAGGAACGCGGTGAGGTCTTTCGAGGCCTGACTGGCCTGCGGGTCCGGATTGAGGTGCGCACTGTCGATCTCGCGCCCGGTCAGGAAGCAGAGCACGCGACCGCCCTCGACGAACGCCTTTTGCGTGAGCAGCATGCGGCGCACATCGGGGTGGACGATGATCGGGTCGGCGGGCTTGCCCGGCGCCTTGGGGCCCGTAATCGCGCGGCCCTGCAGACGGTCGTTGGCGTAGCTGATGGCCGTCTGCCAGGCGAGCTCGGACAGGCCCTGGCCCTGGATGCCGACGCCGAGGCGCGCCTCGTTCATCATCGTGAACATGCAGCCAAGGCCTTCGTTTTCCTTGCCGATCAGCCAGCCCACCGAACCGTCGAAGTGCATGACGCACGTCGGCGAGGCATGAATCCCCATCTTGTGCTCGACCGACTGGCAGGTGACCGAGTTGGTCGCGCCGGCGTTGCCCGCCGCATCCGGCAGGAACTTCGGCACGAGGAACAAGCTGATGCCCTTGGTCCCAGGCGGGGCGTCGGGCAGGCGCGCCAGCACGAGGTGGATGATGTTGCTCGTAAGGTCGTGTTCACCAGCGCTGATGAAGATCTTGGTGCCGGTGATGGCATAGGAGCCGTCGCCGCGCGGCTCGGCGCGCGTGCGCAGGATGCCCAGGTCGCTGCCGGAATGCGCCTCGGTGAGGCACATCGTGCCCGACCACTCGCCCTTCACCATCTTCGGCAAGTAGAGCTGCTTCAGGGCCTCCGTGCCGTGGACGGCGATCGTGCGGGCGGCACTCTCGGTCAGGCCCGAGTACATCTTCCAGGCCATGTTCCCGGAGATGATCATCTCGCTGAAGGCGAGGGCGAAACCGCCCGGCAGGCCCTGCCCGCCCCACTCGGGGTCCGCGGTCATCGTGATCCAGCCATCCTGGCAGTAGCGGTCGTAGGCCTCCTTGAAGCCGGGGGGCGTGATGACCTTGCCGTCCTCGAAGGTCACACCGTGCTCGTCGCCAACACGGTTGGTCGGTGCGAGCACGTCCTCGGCGAACCGCGCGCCCTCCTCGATGATGCCTTCCAGCAGCTCCCGATTGAGTTCGTTGCGGCCGAACGAGCGGTAGTGGTCCTCGAAATCGAGGACGTCGTGGAGGACGAAGCGAATGTCACGTAATGGTGCGCGGTACGAGTACACGTCGAGCCCTTCCTGTGCGGTGACTTAGGCAGATCTTACGCTATGCGGCAGCGCAGCAAAATGGGGGTGTTCCGGTTGCCCCATGCGCGCCGCGAAACGTATAGTGCCCTCGTAGTGCCCTCGACCCCATTCCCCGGAAGTTCGCCGATTTTTCCCTCGAGGAACCCGTCGTGAGCCGCGATTACGAGCCTGTCCCTGGAAAGTGGTACGAAGACCTCGACGCCGAGGAAACGTTCCAGGTAGTGGGGCTAGACCCGGACGAGGAACTTGTCACGATCCAGTGGCCGGACCGGGAGGTCGAGGACATCGACCTGGACGCCTGGCACGAGCTCGACCTAGAGCTCGCCTCGGAGCCGGAAGGCTGGGTGGACGACGACGACCTGGCCGATGACGAGGAGGACGAGGAGGACGAGGAGGACGAGGACTGGGACGAGGATGATGACGAGGAGGACTGGGACGAGGAAGAGGATGACGACTTGGACGAGGAGGACGACGCTGACGACGGGTATCGCGACCGCGAGTGAGCGACCCCGCCTCCCCTGCCGCACGCGCCGACTACCCGGCTGAACTTGAGCACACCTGGCAGCCGGCCGGCGGCCCGCCGCTCAAGATCCGCGCCCTTAGGCCCGACGATCTGGAGCGCGAGCTGCGATTCATCGAAGGCCTGTCGGAGGCGACGCGCTACCAGCGCATGCAGTACTTCGCCCGCGGGGTGAGCCCCACCGACGCCGCGCGGCTCCTAAAGATGGATTATGTCGACAGCCTGGCACTCGCCGCCGTGCACGAACACGACGGCGACGACGAAATCGTCGGGGTCAGCCGCTATGCCCGCATCCCGGACACCCCGCAGGCCGAGTGCGCCATCGTCGTGGCGGATCAGTGGCAGGGACGCGGGCTCGGTACGGAACTGATGCGCAGCCTGGCGCTTGCCGCCCGCGCAAGGGGCCTGCAGACGCTCGAGGGCTTGAGCCTTGCCGACAACCAGCGCATCGGCGAGTGGGCCCGGCGCTTCGGCTTCCACGCCCGGACCGAAGCCAACTCCGGCGGCCTGCTGCGGATCATCCTGGACCTGAGCCAGCTGCCTTCCTGATCGGGCGAGTCGCCGCGTGCCAGCGCTCGTAGGCCGGAAGGACCGCGGCGGCGCGCTTCGCCGCCTGCCGCCGCAGCACCTGCTCCCGCTTCTGCAGCAGGACCACGAGGCGGGCGGTGGCCGTGCGCCCGATCGTGCGCGAGTGCAGGCCCACCCAGTGCAGGGCGGCGACGGTATCACGATGCTCGCCGAGGCTATCCTGCGCCGCCCGCAGCCGGCGCAGGAGTCTCGCGGCCGGCTGCGGTTTCACGTCGGCGACCGCCTCGAGCGCGTAGCGGCAATGCTTCAGCGCCAGCCGGCGTTCGTGCAGCACGGCCGCGGACTCCGCAGGTTTCTTGAGCAAACGCAGAGACTTGCGCCACGATCTTAAGACGAGCTTCATGATGTCGGCCAGGCCGGCCTGCTCGACCAGCAGGGGTGGTCCCTCGCGCGACTGGCTCAGCAGCGCGGCCGCGAGGGCGCGCCAGACCGGTTCCTGCAGGCGACGGCGCAGCGCGCCGCGCGCCCCTTCGCGGCCATCCTCCAGGGCCACGTTGAGCCGCTGCAGGTCGGGGGACTCGAAGCTGGCGTCGGACCGTGCCAGGTCCCGCAGCAGGTCGCTCAGGACGTCCGCCTCCCTGACAGGTGTAAACGCCCGCGCGTAGCTGCGCAGGTCGACGCGGTAGAGCCGCGCTCGGCGCTCGTGGAGTAGCGGCCGGAAGGTCTTAAGCAGTGAGCGGAGGCGGCGGGCCGCCACCCGGTTGTGGTGCACGTCCTCTGCGCCCGCCTCCGCCGCGCGCGGTACCGCGGCCGCGACCAGTTGCTGCTGCGCGTGAATGGCCGCCGCCAGGCGGCGGCTGCCCTCGGCAAGGCCGGCTGGCTTCTTGGTCCGGGCTTTGCGCGCGGTCGTTGTCATGCTGAGGCTGGGCGCGGCGATGGGCGCGCCCGCGGCAGACTACATGGAGGGGATGCGCCGAAGCGCATTGCGATCTATAACCATGGCTAGCAGCGCTCCCACCGTACGGTGCGACTCGAGCGGGTGGCGCAGCGGCACCTGGAGGTTCAGACGGTAAGCATTGCGCCGCCCGGCGCGCTCGCGGCTGACGACACCCGCCTCCTCGAGGTCGGCGACGATCGTCTGCACCGCCCGCTCCGTGATCCCAACGCGCGCCGCGATGTCGCGCAGCCGCGCGGTCGGATCGAGCGCCAGGCAGACGAGCACGTGTGCATGGTTACTCAGGAACATCCACGCGCGCGCGCGGGAACCGTCCGTCACGGCAACCCCCGCGATAGCCCGCACGGAACTCCCGCCGCGCACACTTGCCTGAAGTCAGGTTCCGGTTTCATCGTTCATCTAGTATGCTCGCGGCCGCGCACCGAAGCTACGCAGGCACCGGCGACGGCCTTGAAGCGCGCGGCCGCGCCCCCATCGAACTGCCGTCGACCTTGCGCCCGGCCGGCCCTCCCTGGAGATAGTGGTCAATGAAACGAATCCTGCTGTTCCTCGCCACCAATCTGGCGATCCTCTTCCTGCTGAACGTCTTGCTGCACCTGTTCGGGGTCGATCAGGCTCTCGAGACCCGCGGTGGCGGCCTCAACCTGAACTCCCTGCTCGTCTTCGCGCTCGTGGTGGGCTTCACCGGATCGCTCTTCTCGCTCGCGATCTCGAAGTGGACCGCCAAACGCATGATGGGCGTGGTGGTGATCACGCAGCCGGCCAACCCGATGCAGAGCTGGCTCGTCAACACGGTCCAGCGCCAGGCCCAGCAGGCCGGCATCGGCATGCCGGAGGTCGGCGTGTTCGATTCGCCGGAGCCGAACGCCTTTGCCACCGGCGCACGCCGCAACGCCGCCCTCGTCGCGGTGAGCACGGGACTGCTGCAGAGCATGTCGCAGAAGGAAGCCGAGGCCGTGCTGGCGCACGAGGTGAGCCACGTCGCCAACGGCGACATGGTGACGCTCGCGCTCATCCAGGGCGTAGTGAACACCTTCGTGGTGTTTCTCTCGCGCGTCATCGGCTACACGGTGGACCGCGTCGTGTTCAAGACCGAGGAAGGGCGAGGTCCGGGCTACTGGGTCACGACGATCGTCGCTCAACTCGTGCTCGGCCTGCTCGCCACCATCATCGTGATGTGGTTCTCGCGGCAGCGGGAGTTCCGCGCCGACGCCGGTGGTGCCCGCCTCGCGGGCCGCGAGAACATGATCGGCGCGCTCGAGCGCCTGCAGCAACAGCACGCGGGCCCGCTGCCGGAGCGGATGGCCGCGTTCGGCATCGCCGGCGGTCCGGGCGCGGGTCTGAAGAGGCTCTTCATGACTCACCCGCCGCTTGAGGAGCGGATCGCCGCGCTGCGCACGCTCACGAGCTGAGAGGCGACCGGCCAGCCGCGAAACCATCGCAGGGACCGCGGCGAAGCGGGACGCAGCCATGGGTGAGAACTCGGCTGCCATTGTCTGGTTCCGCCGCGACCTGCGGCTTGCCGACAATCCGGCGCTCGCGGCGGCGTGCGAGGGTGCCCGGCGCGTGATCGCCCTCTACGTGCACTGCCCCGATGAGGAAGGCGAGTGGCGGCCGGGCGCAGCGAGCAACTGGTGGCTGCACCAAGGCCTCGAGCGGCTGGACGAGGCGCTGCGCGAGCGGGGCTCAGCGCTGCTGGTACGGCGCGGGCCCGCGCTGGCGGCGCTGCTGGCGGTCGCCCGCGAGTCGGGCGCCGGCGCCGTGTACTGGAACCGGCTCTACGAACCGGCGATCCGCGGGCGCGACCTGCGGGTAGAGGCCGGCCTTCGCGAGGCGGGCCTGCAATCCGAGAGCTTCAACGCGGCGCTGCTCTGCGAACCCTGGGAGATCCGCACCGCGCAGGGCGGTCCCTACCGCGTCTTCACCCCGTTCTGGCGCGCCTGCCAGGCGCAATTCGAGGCGCTGCCGCTGCCGCTGCCCGCACCGGGGCGGATCCCCACGCCGCCGCCGGCCCTCGCCGGCGTTCCGCTGGCCGACCTCGAGCTGCTGCCGGCGATCCGCTGGGACGACGGGCTGCGGTCGCAGTGGACGCCGGGAGAAAGCAGCGCGCATGAGCGCCTCGCCGCCTTCTGCGAGACCGCGCTCCCGGCCTACGGCGAGGGGCGCGATCGGCCAGACCAGCCGCTCAGCTCGAGGCTCTCGCCACACCTGCATTTCGGCGAGTTGAGCCCGCGACAGTGCGTGACGGCGGTGCGCAACGCGCTCGTGGGCCGCGAGGGCGCGCGCCGCTCCGCCGACAGCTTCGTGCGGCAGGTCGGCTGGCGCGAGTTCGCACATCACCTGCTGCATCATTTCCCGACGACGGCAAACGCCCCGCTCGATGCGCGGTTCGAGCGCTTCCCCTGGGAGCCCGACCGCGAACGACTCCGCGCGTGGCGGCAGGGCCGGACCGGCTATCCGCTGGTGGACGCCGGCATGCGTGAGCTCTATGCCACCGGCTGGATGCACAACCGCGTGCGCATGATAGTCGCCTCGCTGCTGACCAAGAACCTGCGACAGCACTGGCTCGAGGGCGCGCGCTGGTTCTGGGACACGCTGGTGGATGCGAGCCTCGCCAACAACACGCTCGGCTGGCAGTGGACCGCCGGTTGCGGCGCGGACGCCGCGCCCTACTTCCGCATCTTCAACCCGGTGCTGCAGGCCGAACGCTACGACCCGGAGCGCCGTTACCTGCGCCGCTGGCTGCCGGAACTGCGTGGCCTGCCCGACACCTACCTCGCTCGCCCCTGGGCCGCGCCGGCGAGCGTGCTCGCCGCGGCCGGCGTGCGGCTCGGACACGACTATCCGCAGCCGATCGTCGATTTCGCGGCGAGCCGGGACGCGGCTCTGTGCGGCTACGCCACGATCAAGTCGCCTGCGGCCGGAGCCGGTTGCTGACTTCTGCCGCGCGAGGCGGCGGCAGCGCAGACGAACGTCGCGGCTTTCACCTACTATTCGGCAATCGAGGCAGCCGCGACAATCGCCGCCAGTCATCGACCGAGCCGGAGCCGACGCCATGACCCAAGCCGCCATCCTCGAAGGTCTCAGCCAGTCCAAGCTGGCTGCCGAAATGACCGACGATCAGCGCAAGGCACTGGCGGCGGTGATGACGCTGCGCGACCTGCAGCAAGGCGAGGTACTGGTTCCAGAGGGCGCCACGGACGAGCACCTCTACGTCCTGGTGAGCGGCGGCATCGCGGTGGTCAAGGGGGCGGGCACCCACGACGAGGTGACCCTGAATGTGATGCGCCCCGGGGACGTGGTGGGCGAGTTGTCGTTCCTCGATGGCGCGACCCGCTACGCCTCGCTGGTTGCCCTGGGCGGCACCCGCGTCGTCGCGCTGAGCCGGGGCGACCTCGAGAAGCTGCTCGACACCAACCCGCACCTGGTCTACCGGATCATGCGTGCCATCGTCCGCGTGGTGCACGACCTGCAGCGGCGGCTGACCATGCAGACGGCCGAGCTGACCAACTACCTATACAAGACCCACGGCCGGTACTGAGCGGCGCGGGCGCACCATTTTGGGGCTGCGGCCCCTCAACCCGGCAGCGAAGCGCACCCTGACGGGGCAAGAACTCCCCCAATCCGCACCGAGCGGGCTGGCACGAAATTCGCTTGGGGTCCGGGAAAGGAAATCCCCCCGTGACGTCCAGCACCCCCGCTGCCTATGACGAGATGTACTCGGCCGACGGACAGGTCCGGCCGCACTACGCCGTCTATTCGGACTGGCTGATCCGGCAGTCGGAGGACGCGCTGCGGCAGAAGCGTGCGGAAGCCGACAGCCTGTTCCACCGCGTGGGCATCACCTTCGCCGTGTACGGCGAGCAGGAAGGCACCGAGCGCCTGATCCCCTTCGACATCGTGCCGCGCATCCTGAGTGCGGAAGAGTGGCGGATGCTGGCCGAGGGACTGCGCCAGCGCGTGCGCGCCCTGAACGCCTTCGTCGGCGATATCTACCACGAACAAGAGATCCTTGAGGCCGGCGTACTCGCGCCGGAGCAGATCCTCTGCAACCCGCAGTACCGCCCGGAGATGCAGGGCATGGACGTACCGGGCGGCATCTACGCGCACATCGCCGGCATCGACGTGGTGCGGGCCGGGGCGGGCGAGTTCTACGTGCTCGAGGACAACCTGCGCGTGCCCTCGGGCGTCTCCTACATGCTCGAGGACCGCAAGATGATGATGCGGCTGTTCCCCGAGCTCTTTGCGCTCAACCGCGTGGCACCCGTCGAGTACTACCCGGACCGCCTCCGCGAGAACCTCGAGAGCGTCGCGCCCGCCGGCGTCGCCGATCCGGCGGTGGTGGTCCTCACGCCCGGCGCGCACAACAGCGCCTACTTCGAGCACGCCTTCCTCGCGCAGCAGATGGGCGTCGAGCTGGTCGAGGGACAGGACCTGTTCGTGCGCGACGGTTTCGTCTACATGCGCACCACGCGCGGCCCCCAGCGCGTCGACGTGATCTACCGGCGGATCGACGACGACTTCCTCGACCCGCTGGTGTTCCGGCCGGACTCCGCCCTCGGCGTGCCCGGCCTGATGTCGGCCTACCGCGCCGGCCGCGTCACCGTCGCGAACGCCATCGGCACGGGTATCGCCGACGACAAGTCGATCTATCCCTACGTCCCGGACATGGTGAAGTTTTACCTGGGCGAGGAGCCGCTGCTCTCCAACGTCCCGACACGCATCCTGCGCCGCAAGGACGACCTCGCCTACACCCTCGATCACCTCGATGAACTCGTGGTCAAGGAGGTCCACGGCGCCGGTGGCTACGGGATGCTGATCGGCCCGACCGCGAGCGAGGCGGAACGAGAGGACTTCCGGCTGCGGATCCTGGCTGCGCCGGAGAAATACATCGCCCAGCCGACCCTGTCCCTGTCGACCTGCCCGACTTTCGTGGAGCAGGGCATCGCGCCCCGGCACATCGACCTGCGGCCCTTCGTGCTGTCCGGCCGCGACGTTACCATCGTGCCCGGCGGACTCACGCGCGTCGCGCTGCGCTCGGGCTCGCTGGTGGTCAACTCCTCGCAGGGCGGAGGCACCAAGGACACCTGGGTGCTCGAGGGCTGACGACCGATGCTGAGCCGCACCGCAGACCACGTCTACTGGCTCGGGCGCTACGCCGAGCGGGCCGAGAGCCTGGCCCGCACGCTCGACATGCAGTACCGACTCTCGCTGCTGCCGCGGGAGATCAGCTCGGACGGCTTCGGCTGGGCGCAGACGCTGGCCGCGCTCGGGCTCGCCGATGCCTACGCGGGGCGCCACGAGACGCTCGCCCCTCACCAGGTGATCGACTTCCTGGCGTTCGACCGTGAGAACCCCTCGAGCATCCTGAGCTGCCTGCGGACCGCGCGCGAGAATGCCCGTGCGGTGCGCGGCACGATCTCCTCGGAGATGTGGGAGACCTTCAACTCGACCTGGCTCGAAGCGCGTGCCCAGGCGCCGTCGCGGTTCACCGCCCGCAACGTGGCAGAGTTCATCGAGTGGGTGAAGTATCGGGCGCACCTCGCGCGTGGCGTCGTGCTCGGCTCGATGCTGCGCGACGAGGGCTACCACTTCATGCAGCTCGGCACCTTTCTCGAGCGCGCCGACGGCGTGGCGCGGCTGCTGCGCATCCGTCTGGCCTGCGAGAACACGACCGACGACGGCGAGCCGGACGCGCACGACTACTATTCCTGGAGCGTGCTGCTCCGTGCCCTGTCGGCGTTCGAGATCTTCCGCCGCGTCTCCCGTGAGAGCATCACGCCGCTGCGCGTCGTGGAGTTCGCCACGTTCCGCACCGACGTACCGCGATCGCTGTATCGATCGGCCGAACTCATCTACGTGAACCTGCAGGCCGTAGCCAACGCTCAGTCCGCCGAGACCGAGCGGCGTGCCGGCAGGCTGCATGCGATCCTGCGCTTCGGCACGCTCGACTCGATCGCCGCCGGCGGGGTGCAGTCCTTCCTCGGTGACGTCCTCGTCAACGTCGCCGACCTGAGCGACCGCATCGGCCGTGACTTCCTCGGCCATACCTCTACGTCGTGACGCCGACATGAAGCTGCACATCCGTCACGAGACGCACTACCAGTACGAGGCGCCGGTGAGCTACAGCATTCAGATGCTGAAGCTCACCCCGCGCACCGAGCCGGGCCAGCGCATCGTGACCTGGCAGGTCCACGCGCCGGGCGATCGCCTCGAGCAGGTCGATGCCTACGGCAACCTGATGCAGGTGGTGACGCTCGAGCAGCCACATCGGGAGATGCGCATCGTGGTCGAGGGCATCGCCGAGATCGACGTCGCCGCGGCCCCCGGCCATGACCCCTGCCCGCTCTCGCCGCTGGCCTTCCTCGCTCCAACGGCACTGACGCAGCCCAACGCGGCACTGCGCGACCTCGCCGAACGCAGCCTGGGCAAGCATCCCGCGAGCATCAGGACGCTGCTCGACCTGGTCGCGGGCGTCGGCGAGGCCGTGGCCTACGAGCCTGGCGTCACCAACGTCAGCCACAGCGCCGCCGAGGCGCTCGAGCTCGGCGCCGGCGTCTGCCAGGACCAGGCCCACGTGATGCTCGCCTGCTGCCGCGCGGCCGGCGTCCCCGCCCGCTACGTGAGCGGGTATTTCTACGGGGCCGAGGCCGGCGAGGTTGCGAGCCATGCGTGGGTGGACGCCTGGCTGGGGCCGGAGGCCGGCTGGGTCAGTTTCGACGTCACACACGCCGAGGAGGCTGGTGCGCGCCACTGCCGGCTCGCGATCGGCCGCGATTACCTCGACGCGGCCCCGGTGCGCGGCGTGAGACGCGGCGGCGGTCATGAGACAATGGCCGTTGCGGTCACGGTGACGAGCGGACAGGGACAGGCACAGCAGCAATGACCTATTGCGTCGCGATGCTCCTCGATGCGGGCCTCGTGTTTCTTTCAGACTCCCGCACCAACGCCGGTGTCGACCAGATCAGCACGTTCCGCAAGACCACCGTGTTCGAGCGGCCGGGGGACCGCGTGATCGTCCTGCTCTCCTCCGGCAACCTCGCCATCACGCAGGGCGCGGTGAGCCTGCTCGCCGAGCGCATCGCCAGCCAGGACGCAGCGACGCTCAACCTGCACAACTGCCCGAACCTGTTCGAGGCGGCGCGCTGCGTGGGCGAGGCGCTGCGCGAGATGCACAACCGCGACGCCGACGCCCTCAAGTCGCAGGGCGTGGAGTTCAACCCGTCCTTCATCGTGGGCGGACAGATCAAGGGCGAGGCGCCGCGGCTCTTCCAGATCTACGCGGCGGGCAACTTTATCGAGGCCACGCCCGACACCACATACTTCCAGATCGGCGAGTCGAAATACGGCAAACCGATCATGGACCGCGTCACGCGCCGCAGCATGCCGCTAACCGAGGCGGCGAAGTGCGCCCTCATCTCCATGGACTCGACCATCCGCTCGAACCTCTCGGTCGGCCTGCCGCTTGACCTCGTCATCGTTCGCCGGGACGAATGCCAGGTGGGCAGCCACGTCGACATCAACGCCGACAACCTCTATTTCCAGATGATCCGCAACGGCTGGGGAGAGGCCCTGCGGGAAGCGTTCAGCGAACTGCCGAACCCCGACTGGCTCGGACCGCGCTGAGATCGAGGCCCGACTCATCGGCCCCGGCACCCCTGCTATATTTGGGTCCGCCAAACGATTCGCGGGCAACCCATGCGCAAGCTGAGCCACCTCTTCGAATTCAATCGCAGCTGGGCCGGGGAAATCTCCCGTCAGGACCCGGAGTTCTTCCGCAAGCTGGCGCAGCAGCAGTCACCCGAGTACTTGTGGATCGGCTGCTCCGACAGCCGTGTGCCCGCCAACCAGATCGTGGGCCTGCTGCCGGGCGAGCTGTTCGTCCACCGCAACGTCGCCAACATCGTCGTGCACACCGACCTCAACTGCCTGTCCGTGATGCAATTTGCCGTCGACGTGCTCAAGGTCCGGCACATCATGGTCGTCGGCCACTACGGCTGCAGTGGCGTGCAGGCGGCGCTGCGCCGTGCCCGGCTGGGCCTCAGCGACAACTGGCTGCGGCACGTCGAGGACGTCCGCGAGAAACACGAGAGCCGACTCGCGGGGATGAGCGACCAGGCCGCTCACGACCGGCTCTGCGAGCTGAATGTGATCGAACAGGTAGCCAACGTCTGCCAGACGACCATTGTCCGCGACGCCTGGGAGCGCGGACAGAGCCTGACGGTGCACGGCTGGATCTACGGGCTGCGGAACGGCCTGCTGCGCGACCTCAACACGACCATCGCGGAGCCGACCGATCCCGGGCGCGTCTACCGGGCGGCCCTCGCCGAGCTGGCCTGAGCGCCGGCCACTCGAGCGGAGCCGATGACGCCCTCCCTGCCAGCGCACGTGCAAGCGGCGATCGAGCGGATCCGCCGCGCGCTCGGCCCGGCCGCGTGCATCGAGCAGCCCGCCGACCTCGCCCCCTTCCTCGTTGACTTCCGCGCGCTCTATCGCGGCGCGACCGCGCTCGTGGTTGCGCCGGGTTCGACCGCCGAGGTGGCCGCGGTGCTGTCGATCTGCAACGAGCTCGGCGTGGGCGTCGTGCCGCACGGCGGCAACACGAGCTACTGCGGCGGCGCGACACCGAGCGCGGCCGGCGACGAGATCGTGCTCTCCCTCAGGCGGCTGAACCGCGTTCGGGAGATCGACGCCGCGAATTTCTCCATCACGGTCGAGGCCGGCTGCCTGCTGGCCGACGTGCAGAGGGCGGCACAGGAGCGGGATCGCTCCTTCCCGCTATCGCTCGGCTCGGAGGGCAGCTGCCAAGTGGGCGGCAACCTCTCCACGAACGCGGGCGGGCTCAATGCTCTGCGCTACGGGGTCGCGCGCGAGCTCGCGCTCGGCCTGGAGGTCGTCCTCGCCGACGGGCGCGTGATCGACGGGCTCACGAGCCTGCGCAAGGACAACACCGGCTACGACCTGCGCGACCTGTTCATCGGCGCCGAGGGCACCCTCGGCGTGATCACGGCGGCGAGCCTCAAGCTCTACCCGCGGCCGCGCACGGTGGAGACGGCGTTCGTCGCCGTGCGCGACCTGACGGCGGCCGTGGAGTTGCTCGCACGGCTGCGCAGCGCCACGGGCGACTGCGTTTCGAGCTTCGAGTACCTGCCGCGCATCGCCATCGAATTCACGACCCGCCACATCCAGGGGGTCGTCGATCCGCTGGCCAAGCCGCACGACTGCTACGTCCTCTGCGAGGTGTCGAGCTCGCGCGAGGACCCGGCGCTGCGCGAACTGCTCGAACTCGCGCTCGAGCAGGCCGTCACCGACGGGCTCGTTGCGGACGCCGCGATCGCGCAGTCGCTGGCGCAGCGCGACGCACTGTGGCGCCTGCGCGAGTCGGTGCCGGAGAGCCAGCGCCACGAAGGCGCGAGCCTCAAGCACGACGTCGCCGTGCCGGTGGCCTCGCTGCCGGCATTTCTCGAGCAGGCCTCGGCGGCAGTGCTGGCGATCGTGCCCGACGCCCGGCTCGTCGCCTACGGCCATGTCGGCGACGGCAACTTGCACCTCAACCTGAGCCAGCCGACCGGTGGCGACGCGCAGTCGTTTCTCGCGCGCGCCCACGACGTCGAGACCGCCGTCTACGCGCTGGTGCGGCAGTTCCGCGGCAGCATCAGCGCCGAACACGGCATCGGGCAGCTGAAGCGCGCCGAGCTCGCGAGGCACAAGGGGCCCGTGGCGCTCGCGGTGATGCGCTCCATCAAGCAGGCGCTCGACCCGAAGGGCATCATGAACCCGGGCAAGGTCCTGCCCGACCCGCGATGACTCCGCAGGAGGAGCAGCGATCGATGGGCAACCCGAGTCCCCTGACGCCAAGCCACGTCGCCGTGTACTGCCTCGATGCGCCCGGCAGCGCGGCCGGGCGCAAGGCGGCCGCGCAGGCCCACCTGCGCTACATCGAGACGATCCTCGACCGGCTGCTGATGGCCGGCCCGCTCTTCGCCGAGGACGGCAGTGCCATCGTCGGCAGTCTCTACGTCTTCAACACCTCGAGCCTGAGCGAGGCCAAGCGGCTGCTCGAGGCCGACCCCTATTGCCAGGCGGGCTTCTGGCACAGCGTCGACTGCCGCCCGCTGCGGCCCGCGGCGGGTGACTGCGTAAACGGCGGCAAGATCTGGTGAGAACCGGGTCCACGCCGCCGCGGAATGAATCATTGCGGCCCTTGTCCAGCACCCTTCTGACTCGCTAGATTGCTACCCCGGGGTGGGGCTGAAGCCGGCAAGCATCGTCATTGCTTGGCTTTGCATTCGAAGAACGGACAACCTGCGCACCAAGGAGACCATAGTGCCAATCTCAAAGAAACTCGCAGCTGAATTCATCGGTACGTTCTGGCTGGTACTCGGCGGCTGCGGCAGCGCCGTGCTGGCCGCCGCTTTTCCGAACGTGGGCATCGGCCTCGCCGGTGTGGCACTCGCCTTCGGCCTAACGGTGCTGACCATGGCCTACGCCATCGGCCACATCTCCGGCTGTCATCTGAACCCGGCCGTGACTGTCGGCCTTTGGGCGGGCGGCCGACATCCGGCCGGCGAGGTAGTGCCCTACGTCATCGCCCAGGTCCTCGGCGCCATTGCGGGCGCCTTTGTCCTCTACACGATTGCTTCCGGCAAAGCCGGCTTCGACCTAGCGGGCGGCCTCGCGTCGAACGGCTACGGCGCACACTCGCCGGGCGGGTACTCGCTGGCCGCGGGCTTCCTCACCGAGGTGGTGATGACGCTGATGTTCCTGCTCATCATCCTCGGCGCGACCGACCGGCGTGCGCCGGCGGGATTCGCACCGATCGCCATCGGCCTCGGCCTCACGTTGATCCACCTCATCAGCATTCCCGTGACCAACACCTCGGTGAACCCGGCGCGCAGCACGGGCCCGGCCCTTCTCGTTGGCGACTGGGCGCTCGGCCAGCTGTGGCTGTTCTGGGTGGCACCGATCGCCGGCGCCCTGATCGCCGGGTTCCTCTACCGCTGGCTCGGCGAGGAAGGATGACCCGACGCTTCAAGTCAAGGCTCTTCTGGGCAGCGATCGCCGTCGTCGCCCTGGTCGGCCTGTATGCCGCATTTGGCTTCTATGCGGTGCCGCGCATCGCGCGCAGCCAGGCCATCAGCTTCGTCCGCAGCTCCTACGGCCGCGACCTCGCCATCGGCGAGGTCCGCTTCAATCCGTTCCTGCTGCAGCTCGAGGTGAAAGACCTCGCGCTCCCCGACGCTGACGGCCAGACGCTGCTCGGCTTCAAGCGCCTGTTCATCGACTTCGAGGTCTCCTCGCTCTGGAACCGTGCGTACACCTTCAGGGAGATCACTCTCGAGTCGCCGAGGGTGCGTGCGATTATTCACCCCGACGGCCGCGTCAACCTTGCCGACCTCGAGCCCAAGGCTCCCGCCAAGTCGCAACCCAAGCCCGAGCAGGCAGGCGGCCTGCCGAGCGTCTGGATCCAGGCGTTCAACCTGAGCGATGGCGCCGCGGACTTCATCGACCAGGCTCGGCGCCCCGTCTTTGAGCGCCGCTTCCCACGGATTGCATTCAGCCTGAAGGATTTCCGCACCACGCCCGAGGGCGGTGGCTTCCATTTCTCGGCGCTCAGCCAGGACAACGAGAAGTTCGACTGGAAGGGTCGCTTCGCGCTCGAGCCTGGCATCCACTCCGAAGGCGACTTCACGATTGGCGACCTGCGGGTCCCGGGCATCGGCGACTTCCTGGGCGATGCCCGCCCCTTCACCGCGACCGACGGCCTCCTCAATCTCGGCGGACACTATGAGTTCGCGACGGGCAACCAGCTCACCGTGAAGCTCGACCTGCCGAAGATCGCCTTCTCGCGATTGTCGTTGCGCGCCAAGGGCGCCGACGCCGACTGGGTGCAGCTGCCGAGCCTCGAGATCACCGACACCAAGGTCGCTCTGCCCGAGCGGACGGTGTCCGTGGGCGAGGTCGCGTTGACCGGCCTCAAGGCTGCGGCCTGGCGGGCCGCCGACGGATCCCTCAACCTGATGCAGTTCCTCCCGGCCGCCAAACCCGCGTCCCCCGCCGCGGGCACACCGGCCGTCCCGACCGCACCCGCGCCGGCCACGCCGCCTGCCACCAGCCCTGCCGTTCCGGCCTGGCAGGTGAACCTCGCAGGGTTCGACCTGCGCGAGGCGTCGATCGCCTTCGAGGACCGCTCGCTCGACCCGGCCGCCAAGTTCAACGTCGCGCCCCTTCACGTCGGGGTGAAGAACATCAGCCTCGACCTTGGCCGGCAGCTGCCTGTCACGTTCAATCTGAAGATCAACGGCTCCGGCAGCTTGAGCGGCTCGGGCAGCGTGACACCCCAGCCGCTGGCCGCCGACATCGACCTCGCCCTGGACGGGTTCGAACTTCGCGATGTGCAGCCTTATGCCGCGGGGAAGACCGGGCTCTTGATCCGCTCCGGAACGGTCGGCGTGAAGGGCAAGGTGGCCATGCGGCCGCCCAACGGGTCCGAGCCCGGCCTGAGCTTCGCCGGCGACGTGACACTCGCCGGCTTCGGCTCGGTCGATAGCGTGCTGCAGCAGGACTTCCTCAACTTCGAGCGCCTCGAGATCGCCAAGCTCCGCTACGCGATGGCGCCGGACTCGCTCAGCATCGACCGCATTCGCATCGTGCGGCCATTCAGCCGGGTCAGCATCAGCCCCGACCAGGTGCTCAACGTCGCAGCCGTGCTCGACCCGCAGGGCGCCGCCAAGGCGCTTGCGGAGCGCAAGGCAGCGCAGGCCACGCAGGAGTCGGCACCGGCGGGCAAGAAGCCTCGCGGCGGCTCGCCGGCGCCGAAGCAGTTGGCGGCAACGCCGCCGCCCGCGCCGCAACCGAAGCCAGCCGGCATGCCCATGCGCATCGGCGAGCTGCGGGTCGAGAACGGCGCGATGGACTTCTCCGACTTCAGCGTCAAGCCGAATTTCGCGGCCCGCATCACCAGCCTGCAGGGCGGGGTAACGGACATGACGTCGGACCCGAAGGCCCACGCCAAGGTGGACATGCAGGGCAAGGTCGGGGAGTTCTCGCCGGTTACGATCAGCGGCGAGCTGCAGCCCTTCGCCTTCGACCGGTACACCGACATCGGCATGAAGTTCGAGAACATCTCGCTGCCGATCTTCAACCCCTACTCGGGCAAGTTCGCCGGCTACAACATCGCGCAGGGCAAGCTCACCACCGACCTGCACTACCACATCGAGGCGCGCAAGCTCGATGCCACGCACCACATCCGCATCGACCAGCTGCAGTGGGGCGAAGCGACGGCCGAGAAGGGCGAGGCGACGCTGCCGGTGAAGTTCGCCACCTCGCTGCTCAAGGACGCCGACGGCGTCATCAACCTGGACATCCCAATCGCCGGCACGCTCGACGACCCGACGTTCCGCATCGGCCCGATCGTCTGGCAGGTCATCAAGAACATCCTCAGCAAGGTCGTGACCGCGCCGTTCAGGGCCCTTGGCGCTTTGTTCAAGGGCGCCGAAGACGCCCAGTTCGTCGAATTCGCAGCCGGGCAGTCGGCGCTGGACGCGGCGGCCGCGGAGCGCCTCGCTGGACTCGGCAAGGCGCTCGCGCCGAAGGCCGACATCCGCATCAAGGTGCCCATCGGCGCGCTCGCGGAGCTCGACGCCCCGACGCTCGCCGAGCAGCGCTACGCGGCGGAGCTGCAGTCAGCGACGCGCAAGGTCACGCTCGGCAAGAAGGCGGCCTCCGACAAGCCGGCGCCGGCCTTCGATTCGCTCGCGCCCGACAAGCAGGTCGAAGTCCTCAGCGAACTCGTGCAGCACGTGACCGGCGCACCGCCCGCGATCCCGCCGCCGCCGGCGGCTGCGGAAGGCACCTCGCGCAAGGAGGGCAAGGCCATGGCCACGGCGGCCACCCTCGAGGCCCTGCAGAAAGAAGCCCGTGCGCGCCTCGCACCGAGCCAGGCCGAGCTCGATCAGCTGGCACAGGCACGGGGCGAGGCCATCCAGCGCGCGCTGCTCGACAACACGGGCCTAGACCCGCAGCGCGTGTTCCTGACGAAGACTGGCAAGGTCACGGCCGAGGGCGGCAAAGCTCGCTTCGAACTCGCGATGGAGTGAGGCGCGGGCCCCGCACCTCAGTCCCCGGGCTTGCGCTCCCGGTCCCGGCGAGGCAGCCCGAGGCGCGCCGTATAGCGCAGCGGCAGCAGCGCGCCCGCGAGAATCAGCACGACGAGCGCGAGGATGCCGAGCGCCTTCAGCACGCCGCCGCCCTAACGACCGCCACCGCGATCGTGTGCCGCGCTCCGCGCAGCCCGGACCGGCGACTCACGCACGGCGTTCACGAATCAGGCCCTCCTGGGCCGTACTGGCGACCAGCCGTCCGCCGCGGTCGAAGATCCGGCCGAATGCCATACCGCGTGAACCCGAGCTGCTCGGACTGATGAGCGCGTAGAGGTGCCAGTCGTCGATCCGGATCGGGCGGTGGAACCACATGGCGTGGTCGAGGCTCGCCAGCGTCACCCCGGCATCGCTAAAGGACAACCCGTGCGGCAGCATCGCCGTGCCGAGCAGGTGATAGTCCGACACGTATGCCAGGAGGCTGCGCTGCAGGTCCTGACGCCCGTCGGGGCACTGGTCGACCAGGCGGAACCAGACGTGGCGCACACCCGGCAGCGGCCGCCCGGCCTCGACGGTCTCCACCGAACGGAACTCAAACGGGCGCGGCAGCAGCCAGTAGCGGCGGTGCTGTTCCGGCAGGGGACCGATGCTCCGACGCGCCGAGGCAAAGAGGTCGGGCAGGTCCTCGGGTGGCGCCACCTCCGGCATCGGGACCTGATGGTCCGGCCCCTCCTCCCGCATCTGGAAGGAGGCCGACATGTGGAAGATCTGCTGGCCGTGCTGGATCGCCACCACGCGCCGGCTGGTGAAGCTCGCGCCGTCGCGGCTGCGATCGACCTCGTAGACGATCGGCGCGTTGAAGTCGCCGCGGCGCAGGAAGTACGCGTGCAGCGAATGCACCGGACGCGCATCGTCCACGGTCTCGCTGGCGGCCATCAGCGCCTGGCCGAGCACCTGTCCGCCGAAGACCTGCGGGCTGCCGATGTCGCGGCTCGCGCCGCGGAACAGATTGACCTCGAGCCTCTCGAGCTGGAGAAGCTTCAGCAGGTCAGCGAGCACCGTGTTCACCATGGCGGGTCCACAGCGTCGCGCGCCGTCACTCGTTGACGCCGAGCCGCTTCTGCATGATCGGGCTCGTGGTCGTGTACTGCAGGTGCATCTTCTTCGCCGGGTTGAGGTGCTCAGCGATCGCAAACGCCGCGAGCGCGGCCTCGTGGAAGCCGCTCAGGATCAGCTTCTTCTTGCCGGGGTAGGTGTTGATGTCGCCGATGGCGAAGATGCCGGGAACGCTGGTCTGGAACTTCGCCGTGTCGACCTTGATCGCCTTCTTGTCGAGCTCGAGCCCCCACTCGGCCACCGGGCCGAGCTTGGGATGCAGGCCGAAGAACGCGAGCACATAATCCGCGTCGAGGTCCTCGAGCGTGCCGTCGGAGCGCTTCACGGTGACGCCGGTGAGCCTGTCGCCGGCCGTCCGCAGAGCCGCCGCGGTGCCCTCGATGTAGGCGATCTTCCCCGCCGCGACGAGCTCCTGCATGCGCGCGACGGAGGCCGGGGCGGCGCGGAACCCCGGGCGCCGGTGCACCTGCACGATGCTGGCCGCCTTCCCCTGCAGGTCGAGCACCCAGTCGAGAGCCGAGTCGCCGCCGCCGAAGATAACCAGCCGCTGGCCGTGGAAATCGGCCGCGCTCCGGACCCGGTAGTGGATCTGCCGGTCCTCGAAGGCCTCGCAGCCCTCCAGGCCCAGCCGCCGCGGCTGGAAGGAGCCCAGGCCCGCCGCGATGACGACCGCTCTGGCGATGAAGTGCGTGCCCGCGCTGGTGCGAAGGTCGAAGCGGCCGTCCTCCCTTCGCGCGAGCCGGGTGACTTCCTCGCCCAGGTGGAACGCCGGGTGGAACGGCTTGATCTGCTGCAGCAGCCGATCGACGAGCTCCTGAGCTCCACAGACGGGCAGCGCCGGGATGTCGTAGATAGGCTTGTCCGGATACAGCTCCGCGCACTGCCCGCCCGGATGCTTCAGCGTGTCCACGACGTGGCTTTTCACGCCCAGCAGGCCGAGTTCGAAGACCTGGAACAGCCCGGCCGGCCCGGCGCCGATGACGACAGCATCAGCCTCGACCGGTTGCCCGGCGACAGGGGGGGCGTTGTCGGTGCTCAAGACGGGAACCTCCGCGGAAAGCGCGAATCTTAACGGATAGCCGCGGCCCTCACCCGGCCGGCCGCAACCCGCCCTGGCGGCTTGGCGGTCGGGATTATTGCCCCCTCCTCCCCAAGGCCTGGCCCAGACGAGGGTCCGCCGGGCGCGTCGCGGGAGTGCCTGCCGTGGCCAGTGTTGTATTCTTCGGCTTGTACCAATTGCCCGTATGGGTCTGATTCCGATCCTTGACCGGCGTCAAGGCGGGGACAGACGACCCGTTGCAGGCTCATTGGCAGGCCACATCCAGGAACGCAGATGAATTCGCACCAGATCCGGTTCGACGCCGACCTCGTCCGCCGCTACGACCGGTCCGGGCCGCGCTATACGTCGTACCCGACGGCCGTGCAGTTCACGGACCGCTTTGGCCTGCCCGAATACCGGGCCGCGGCGCTCGCCAGCAACCAGGACCCGATCCCGCGGCCGCTGTCGCTGTACGTGCACATCCCGTTCTGCTCGAGCCCGTGCTTCTACTGCGGCTGCACCAAGGTCATCACGCGCAACCACGAGAAGGCCGAGGCCTATCTCTACCGCCTGCACCGCGAGATCGAGCTGCAGGGGCAGCTGTTCGACCGCGACCGCGAGGTCGAGCAGCTGCACTTCGGCGGCGGCACGCCCACCTTCCTCACCTCGCTTGAGATCGACCGGCTGATCGACAAGCTCGGCCAGCATTTCAAGCTGTCCTCGGACGAGACGCGCGAGTACTCGATCGAGCTCGACCCGCGCACGATCACCACCGACACGCTGCGCGACCTGTACCGCGTCGGCTTCAACCGCTGCAGCCTCGGCATCCAGGATTTCGACCCGGCCGTGCAGGAAGCGGTCAACCGCATCCAGTCCGTCCCCGAGACCCTGCGCCTGATCCGCGAGGCGCGCGAGTTCGGCTTCAACTCCGTCAGCGTCGACCTGATCTACGGGCTGCCCAAGCAGTCGGTGGAGGGCTTCTCGAAGACGCTCGATACGGTGCTCTCGGCCCGGCCGAACCGCTTCGCCGTGTACGCCTACGCGCACCTGCCGCAGATCTTCAAGCCGCAGAAGCAGATCAAGATCGAGGACCTCGCCACACCGGAGACGCGCCTGCAGCTGCTCGGCCTCACGATCGAGAAGCTCTCGGCCGCTGGCTACGTCTACATCGGCATGGATCATTTCGCGCTGCCGGACGACGAACTGGTGATCGCCCAGGAAAACCGCACGCTGCACCGCAATTTCCAGGGCTATTCGACGCGCGGCTACTGCGACCTGATCGGCTTGGGGGTGAGCTCGATCGGCAAGATCGGCGAGCACTACACGCAGAACCTGAAGACGCTGCCGGAGTACTACGGGGCGCTCGACCGCGGCGTGCTGCCGGTGCATCGCGGCTACACGATGACGCGCGACGACATCATCCGCCGCGACGTCATCCAGCAGATCATGTGCTACGGCGTGCTCGACTTCGACGCCACCGGCGCGCGGCACGGGATCGACTTCCGCAGCTATTTCGCGAGCGAGCTCGTGGCCCTCGAGCCGCTGGTGGCGGACGGCCTCGCCGAGTTCGCGCCGCCCGGACTGCGGGTGCTGCCGGCCGGTCGCCTGCTGCTGCGCCACCTCGGCATGGTCTTCGACGCGTACCTGCCGGCCGCGCAGGCGGCTGGGCAGCGCTTCTCGAAGGCCATCTGACGCCGTCCTTCTTCGGTAAACCCCGAGCCATCTCCTCCTCGATTTGATCTTAGTCAATGCGGCCACGTGCGTGGCCGCCGACGATTGCCCCCAGAGTCCGGCCACCGGCCAGTCTGGTGATGGCAATGACGAATGCGAGCCGCGGGCTTGCCCTCACGGCCACGTTGCCGCTGCTGCCGACCGGCCTGACGCAGGTCCGCGCAGCGGTGAGCCACGGGGAGGTGCCTCTGGGCGCCCGCCTTCTTTCGTGAGGAGCCCACACCATGCAGCCCGGCCGCTGGCCCGTCCTGACCGCCGCACCGCACCGGCTCATGTTCCTGACCGGCATGGCCGTGCTGCTCGCCTCGAGTGCGTGGTGGGCGCTGCACCTGCTCGCGAGGCAGACCGGCGCGCCGCTCGCCGTCCTCGACCTGACTGTGGCGCCGATCTGGGCGCACACCTTCCTCATGCTGTTCCTCGCCTACCCGGCGTTCTTCTGCGGCTTCCTGTTCACCGTGTTCCCGCGCTGGATGAACGGCCCGCCGGTGCCGCGCCGGGCGTATGTCGCGACCGCCAGCCTGCTTGCGGCGGCGACCGCGTCCTGGCTGGCGGGCATCCACCTCGCCCGCTCCCTCGATCTGCTCGCGACGGCACTCGCCGCCGCCGCGCTCCTGACGGCCATCGTCGCGCTGGTGCGGGTACTGATCGCCGCCGAGGACAGCGTCGCGCACGCCTACGTCGTGCTCACCGGCCTCGCCGTGCAGTTCGTCGCGCTCGCCGGCTTTGCGCTCGGCATCGTCGCCGGCAGCGACTTCGCGCTGCACTTCGCGGTCCGCACGGCCCTGTGGGGCGGGCTGCTGCCGGTGTTCTTTGCCGTCTGCCACCGCATGATCCCGTTCTTCTCGCAGAGCGCCGTGCGCGACTACGTGATCTGGCGGCCGCTGTGGCTGCTCATCGGTGTGGTCGCGATCGCCTACGCGCGGCTGCTGTTCGGCACCGCCGGCGTGCTGCGCTGGCTCGTCGCGCTGGACGTCGCGCTGTTCGCGCTCACGGCCGTCTGCGCCGTGCGGTGGACTTCGCTCAGGGCGCGCGGCAATCCCCTGCTCTGGTCGCTCTACGCCAGTTTCGCCTGGCTGCCGATCGCGGCACTGCTGCAGGCGGCCCGCGACCTCGGCTTCGTCGTGACCGGCGAGTGGCTGCTCGGGCGTGCCCCGATCCACGCGCTCGGCATGGGCTATTTCGGTGGGATGCTGCTCGCGATGGTGACCCGCGTGACCATGGGGCACTCGGGGCGGCCGCTCGCGATGGACCGGGTCGTGCTCGCCTGCTTCCTCGGCCTGCAGGCGGCCACCGTGGCGCGCGTGGCGAGCGAGGCGGCCACGGCCCCGCCGTGGATGCAGGGCCTGCTGCTCGGAGGCGCCGTGCTGTGGCTCGGGGTCTTCGCTGTGTGGAGCTTACGGCTCGGCGGGATCTATCTTGCACCGAGGATCGACGGACGCCCGGGATGAGCGAGCACTACCTGCTGCTGCGGCACGTGCACATCGCCTGCGCCGCGCTCACGATCGGCCTGTTCGTGCTGCGCGGGGTACTGATGCTCGCGGAATCCCCGCTGCTCGAGGCGCACGTGCTGAAGATCCTGCCCCACGCCGTCGACACGGTCCTGCTCACCGCGGCGCTGATGCTGACGACCGTCGTGCACCAGTATCCGTTCGTCAACGGCTGGCTCACGATGAAGCTCGCGCTCCTCGTGCCGTACGTCGTCCTCGGCAGCATCGCCCTGAAGCGCGGCCGCTCGAAGCGTCTGCGGACGACGGCATTCTTCGCCGCGCTGTTGGTGCTCGCGTTCCTCGTGAGCGTCGCGCTGCGCCACGACCCGCGCGGCATCTTCGCCGCCTGAGGCGCGCCTACTCGAACTCCCGCGCTTGCTCGACGCTGCCGCGGATCCGGTCCCGCTCGGGTCCCGGCCCAAGCAGTTCGAAGTCCGCGAAGTCGAATCCGGGACCGACGCTGCAGCCGACGAGCGTGTAGGCCCCCATGGAACGGGCCGCCTGCCAGCAGCCGGCCGGCACCACGGCAACCGGCTCGCTCGAGGGGCCGGCGACCCCCAACCGGGTCCGGGTCACGTGCGGCGGGGTGTCCCCGGACACCCAAAGGAGCTCGAGCGGGTCGCCCTCGTACCAGTGCCAGGCTTCATCGGAGCCCACGCGATGCCAGCGGCTGTGCTGGCCTGCCGTGAGCAGGAAATAGATTGTCGTGAGCGCGGCCCGGCGTCGCTGCGAGGGGCCTGCCTCCGTCACGATGCGACGGGAGCGGAATACTTCCCGGTAATGGCCACCCTCGGGGTGCGGCTGCAGCCGCAGGATCTCGATCAGCGTCCGCGCGCGCGTTGTCATACAACCCCTTGAATCGTAAGAACTTTCCGGCAGCCAGGGCGGTGTCGTTCGTTGTAAGCTGGCCACTATGCCGACGGATGGACAATCGCTCGCCGGAATCCGTGCCCACCACCTCTTCGCGGGCCTCGCTCCCCAGCAGCTGCAGCGCATCCTTGCCGCCAGCCACGTCGAGGATGTCGAGCCGGGTCAGGTGCTCTTCGACCGCGGGCAGGCGGCCCAGCATTTCTACATCGTCATCGACGGTCAGGTAAACCTGACGCTCTACTCGAAGGCCGGCGAGCAGAAGATCGTGGAGATCATCGGCCCCGGCCAAAGCTTCGCCGAGGCCGTGATGTTCATGGCAGGGGCGGTCTACCCGGTCTCCGCGGTGGCCGCAGTTCGGTCGCAGGTCGCCCGGTTCCCGAACAAGGAATACGTCGCGCTGCTCCGCGAGAGCCCGGAGACCTGCCTGCGCATGCTCGGTCACCTGAGCCAGCGTCTGCACGTGCGGATCCGGGAAATCGAGTACCTCACGCTCGAGAGTGCGACCCATCGACTGGTGCGATTGATCGAGAGCCGGCTGCCGCCGGGGGACGGCGCGGCCGAGATCGAACTGCAGGAGTCGCGGCAGGAGATCGCCTCCCGGCTATCCATGAAGCCGGAGACCCTCTCCCGCATCCTGCGTCACCTCTCCGACAGTGGAACGATCGTCGTCCACGGCCGGACGCTGAAGGTCCCCGACCGGGCGCGACTCGCCGCGATGCTGGAATCCCCCCAGTAGCGGCACAGACGACGCCAATTGACCAGGATCAAGGCGGTGGCCCTCCCCACCTCCTACAGTCCTGGCCATGGGGCGGCTGTGCAGCCGGCCGCCGGGTTCGGGGAGCGAGGAGAATTCCATGACCAGACCAATCGTGCGTCACACCCGCGAGGCTTGGGTGCTGGCGATCGCCGTGGCGGCCGCGACGGCCGGCCAGGCATCGCGGGCCGAGCAACAACCGGGCGCGGCCGCCGCCGGGCCGCAGGTGCACCAAGCAGAGGCTGCCGCGGCGGCCGCCCCGGCCGCGCAGATCAAGTCCGGCGAGAAGGTCTTCCAGACCGTCTGCCTGCCCTGTCACCAGGCCGACGGAAAGGGCCTGCCGGGCGCCTTCCCGCCGCTCGCGGGCTCCGACTTCCTGCTTGGCCACAAGGACCGTGCCGTCGGTGTCGTGGTCAACGGCCTGCAGGGCGAGGTGGTCGTCAACGGCAACAAGTTCAACTCGGTGATGCCGGCGATGGTGCAGCTCTCAGACCAGGAGATCGCCGACGCGCTCACCTACGTCCTGAACTCGTGGGGCAATAGCGACGGCGCCGTCGCGTCGAGCCAGGTCGCGGCGGAACGCGCGCGCGCCGCGCAGACGCCGAAGAAGGCCGAATCGCCGACGCAGCACCCGACCACGGTTGCGGAACTCAAGTACCAGGGGGCGCCCTCACCGGCGGGTGCCGAAGGCGCCCAGGTGGTGATCACGCCGGGAGCTCCCAGCATGAGCATGGCGGAGTTCGACCGCGCGCAGAAGATCTACTTCCAGCGCTGTGCCGGCTGCCACGGCGTGCTGCGCAAGGGCGCCACCGGCAAGCCGCTTACCCCCGACATCACGCAGAAGAAGGGCACCGAGTACCTGAAGGTGTTCATCAACCAGGGTTCGCCAGCCGGCATGCCGAGCTGGGGTAAGTCGGGCGAACTCACTGCGGAAGAAGTGGACATCATGGCCCGCTTCGTCCAGCAGACCCCTCCGCAGCCGCCCGAATTCGGGATGAAGGAGATCCGCGCGACTTGGAACGTGATCGTCCCGGTCGACGCCCGGCCGAAGACGAAGCAGAACAAGTTCAACATCGACAATATTTTCGCGGTCACGCTGCGTGATGCCGGCCAGGTGGCACTCGTCGATGGCGACACCAAGAAGATCATTAACGTCATCAAGACGGGCTACGCGGTGCACATCTCGCGCCCGTCGAGCTCGGGCCGTTACGTGTTCACAATCGGCCGCGACGGCAAGATCGACCTGATCGATCTCTTCATGCCGATGCCCGACCGGGTCGCGGAAATCAAGGTGGGGCTCGAGGCTCGCTCGGTGGAAACCTCGAAGTACAAGGGCTACGAGGACAAGTACGCGATCGCGGGCGCTTACTGGCCGCCGCAATTCACGATCATGGACGGCGCGACGCTCGAGCCGCTCAAGGTCGTCTCGACGCGCGGCATGACGGTCGACACCCAGGAGTACCACCCCGAACCGCGCGTGGCCGCCATCGTCGCCTCGCATGAGCACCCGGAGTTCATCGTCAACGTCAAGGAGACCGGCCAGATCCTGCTGGTCAACTACGAGGACGTGCAGAACCTCAAGACCACGACGATCGGGGCCGCCCGCTTCCTGCACGACGGCGGCTGGGACGTCACCAAGCGCTACTTCCTGACCGCGGCCAACCAGTCAAATAAGATTGCCGTCGTCGACTCGAAGGAGCAGAAGCTTACTGCGCTCATCGACGTGGACAAGATCCCACACCCGGGCCGCGGCGCCAATTTCGTCGACCCGCAATTTGGGCCCGTGTGGATGACCAGCGCGCTTGGCAACGAGAAGATCACCCTGATCGGCACGGACCCCGTGAAGCACAAGGCCAACGCCTGGAAGGTCGTGCGTGTGCTGAAGGGCCAGGGCGGCGGCTCGCTGTTCGTCAAGACGCACCCGAAGTCGAGGCACCTGTACGTCGACACGCCGCTCAACCCCGACCCGAAGATTGCGCAGAGCGTGGCCGTGTTCGACATCGACCATCTCGATGCGCCCTACACGGTGCTGCCGATCGCCGAATGGGCGAACCTGGGCGAGGGCCCGAAGCGCGTCGTGCAGCCGGAGTTCAACGCCGCCGGCGACGAGGTCTGGTTCTCCGTCTGGAACGGCAAGGAACAGAAGTCCGCGCTCGTAGTCGTCGACGACAAGACGCTCAAGCTGAAGGCCGTCATCGACGACCCGCGCATCGTCACCCCGACAGGCAAGTTCAACATCCACAACACCGTGGGCGACGTTTACTGACGACGCTCCCTTCCCGAACCCTGTCTTAGGCGGAAGCGTCGGTGGCCCCGGCTCCCAGGAGCCGGGGCCACTTCTTTCCGGTTCCGCGCCGGCCGACCGGACAGGCGGTCGGCGCGGCGCGAAGCATCGGCCCACGGGCGACCCTGAGCCGGCATACGCTGCGCTCGCGAACGGTCACCCAAGGCGATCTGAACGACAACCGATGCTGACCAGCAGCGTTACGGCAGCGCCACGGTGCGACCGAGCGATAATTGAATGACGTCGTCCGCGCGCAGCGGTCGAGCCTGCTCTGCAGTACAAGCGGGAGCGCAGCCGTCCATCCCGCGGGCGGAACGCTTCACCGAGCGCGTCGGCATCGAACTCCCCTGTCGCCGAATCGCCGTCGGCGTAACGATAGAGCGCCGCTGCATCGATACCTTGGAGTGTCGCCTACGCCATCGCGAGCCGGCCGATGATCAACACCATGAGCGCCAGTACCCCGACCGCGAGGTGGAAACAGCAGTTGTCCCCTCAATCGGTTGGATTCGGTCATGTTCAGCCCTGCTGGTGAAGCGACCGGGGTCATCAGTGGTTCGCCGACCACTCAGAAGTCCGCCCCGGGTCGTCGAAGTACTTTCCGTATGCGATCAACGCACCGTGCGCGAGTGCAGGGCCGTCGTGCCGGTTGCAAAGCGCGCGCGCCTTCCGGTATGACAATGCGGAGCTTCGGCGATCGCACCGACCTCGACCGCACGGTCGACCAGCGGCGGCCAGCGCACCGTTGCGGCACGGTTGCCGGCAGGTGCCGCGCAACTTCTGCGACGGACCGTCGGTGCGGTGACCCGACCCGGGGATGGCTTAGCGCTCGCTCTGCAGGTACTTGTGCAGTTGCGCATCGTAACGTTTAAAGTGATTGGAAAACCACGCCGCGAGGCGGGCGAAAAACGCTTCATCGTCCAGTACCCCGTACTCGCTCTGCTCGTCCATGATGTCGCGGATGTCGTCGAGCAGCCGCTCGTGGTCCGCCTTGTGTTCAGCGGCCTCGGGATAGCGACGGATCTGCATGTCCTTTTCCTCCAGTGCAAAGTGCGCGGAGATACGGGCAAAGATCTCGCCTAGGAACCCCTCGACGTCGTCCCCCGAGCGGTCCGCACCCAGCGTCGCGTGCAGATCATTGATCAGTCCGATCAGCACCTGGTGCTCGTGGTCCACCTCGGCGATGCCGATGCGGAATTCATCGCGCCATTCCAGCAGGCTCATGGCGGGACCTCCTGCACGGTGGGGCCATGCGCCGCCGCGCGGCCGAACTGGAATCCACCCTCCGCGCCACGGAAATCGATGACGAAATTCTGGCCTGGCACGAGTGACACCGTCGTGGAACTCGCGTAGTCGAATCCTGAGGCGCGGCCGCTGTCCCTCAACCGCGCCTCCAGCCGATGGGTCCCAGCGGGGACGCGGAAGCTTGCGTAGACCGTGGAGGGTCCGTCATCCCATAGGCCGGCCGGCCGATGCGTACCGCGGTGCACCGGCTTGCCATCGAGATCGAGCTCGAGGTACACGGGCCAGCGGCCGCGCTCGCAGGTCGTGGCGGTTCGCTGTGCGAACGGCAGCTTGGCAAGTTCCTCCGGGCTGTAATGGCGGCACGGTTTCAACGGTTGTGCAGCATGACTGAAGCTCAACTTCAGCAGGGCTTGGTCGGGGTGCAGGTAGGCGTACGCCGGTCGGGTGGCGAACCAGCCGACCAGTGCAGCCACCGCCCCCAGAACCGCAACCTGTCCAGCGAACCTCATGGCGACTGGCAACTGCCTGAGCTTAGCGTGCCAGGCGGTGCCCGTGCGGCCTCGCTGCGCAGGCGCAGCGGCGGCGCGAATGTGCTGCCGGAATTGAGCGAGAACCTCTCGTGTTCGATGCTGCTGAACGGGCGATGCCCACGAGACGGCCACCCGGTCCCGATCCACCCGATCACGCAGGTGTGGATCCCGCTGGTTCGCGATACGTTCCTCGGTCCACCGATTGCCGAGGCGCTCAAAGCAGTCCTCATCGGCGCAGCCGGCCATCAACACGCCATCCGCATGCTTGCGGGAAATCACGAAGTCGATGAACGACGGCGGCAACATGGCAACGCAGGGCAGGGGTACGACGGCGACGCCCGCGTCGGCCAGCGCGTCGAGATTGCCCGCGTGCGCGCATCGAAATACCACGACGCGGTCGGTGCCCTGCAATCCTTCCGCCGCCGCGACAACCCGGACGCGCAGGCCTGACACGGGGTCGGCGGGCAACTCGATGCCCGGTAGCAGTGCGGTCGCGCGACGAAACGGCGTGGCGGTCGGACAGGCTCCGACGCAAATCCCGCAACTCATGCACATGCCGGCGATCACACGTGCCTCCTGGTCGAATGGGGCGCCGTCGGTCCGCCCCACCATCGTGATCGCCCCGAACGGGCAGTCCGCGAAGCAGCGTCCGCAACCGTTGCAGTTGTCGAGGTGCACCACGGCCGGTGGGGCCTTGCGCAGCGGCGGCAGCCACGGGAGCAGGGTGAGAAATATGCTGCCGCCGATCACGCCCGCCCAGAGCATGCGGCCACTCATGTGGTCGAGCAGCGGGTACACCGTGAGGTAGAACCAGTCGAATCCGACCTCGAACGGGGCCCGGTCGAGGTCCGCCGGGGCCTGGCTTATGGCTGGCACGACCAGCGCGAGCGCGACCAGCGTCCCGAGCACGGCGAGCCCGAGCGCCCGGGGCGGGTTCACTCGCGCATGGGCATGCCGCTGAATGTGCACCCACATGAACAGCAGCATGATCAGTGGCACTGCGATGTGGATGTAGGCCATCAGTGTAAAGAACCGCCCGCTCAGGTGCGAGCTGTCGAGGAAATTCCGCGCTATGGGCTCCGCGAAGATGCCGATGCTGTCGAGCCATTCCGTCGTCGCGATGGCGACGTACTGCGCAAGCCGGTCCCACACGAGCCAGTATCCAGTGATGCCGCAGGCGTATAGGAACCACAGCAACGGCACTCCGGTGACCCACGGGAACCAGCGATTGCCGCGCATGCGATCCATGGCGAATTCACGCAGCAGGTGCAGCATGACGACCACGACTAGGGCGTCAGAGGCGTAGCGGTGCAGGCTGCGCATGATCCCGCCGAGATACCACTGCTCGCGGGACAGGTACTCGAGGGAAGCATAGGCCTGCGTCACGCCCGTATCGAAAAAGACGTACACGTAGATGCCGGTCGCGACGACGATCCAGAACAGGAACCAACCGAGCGACCCGAGGTGCACCCAGGGATTTAACGCTGGCCCGAAGAACTTCTCGCAGAGCTGCTCGAGTCGCAGGAAGATCGCCCGCAGCGCCCCCTTGAGGGCCTTCACTTCACCCGCCCCCACCGGCTCTTGGCGATTGCCGCGCGGCTCAACGCGAGTTACGCCAAGAGACGATGATCACGATCGCCACCATGCCGAGGGCGAGAATTCCGGCGATCGCATCGGCAATGATCGAATAGTCAAAGCGGTAGCGGCCGCTGGCCGGATCATAGATGGTGCAGAACAGCTTCACGGATCGTACGAACCCCTCGAGCGTGCCGCGCTCGATCTCGCGACCGCGGACCAGGCGCTTCAACGGCTCCACGACGCTCGGCGGTTCGAAGTCCTGACCGTACACCTGCAATACGACGTGCCCGGTCCCGTCGATGATGGTGGTCTGCGTGATGTGGTCGAAACCCTTCGGGGAGCGGCGATAAGTGAAGCCCACGTCCCGCGCGAGGCGCTCGATGGTGGCGGCGTCGGCGCTCGCGAAATACCAGCCCGGCATCTCGGCGCCACGCTCCTGCGCATACTGATACATCCTCTCGGGGGTGTCATAGGCTGTATCGAACCCCACTGTCAGCACCGTGAAGCTGCCTGGCCCCAGGGCGGGGCGAGCGACTTTGACCACGTCGCGCAGGTGGATGGTCAGCCCGGAACAGACGTAATAGCAGCTCGTGTACACGAGGCTCAGCACGACCGGCGTGCCGCGAAGGCTTGAGAAGCGGAATGGCCGCCCCCGCTGATCTATGAATTGGTAATCGGCGAGCTGGCGACTGATGGCTGCCTGGCTCGTCGCAAGTGCGGCCCGCTCCTCCGGGGCCAATGTCTGCGTCACAGCGTGCGCGGTCGCTGCGCAGGCGAGGCCGGACAACATGGCCCCAGACAGCCAGGGTCTGCGGCGACGCCTCAGCATGGCTCAGTACGCGACCAGCTGGCCGGCGAGCGCCCCGTCGACGATGGCTCCGATAAGAAGGAGGCTCAACTGTAGGAGCGACGCGAGGAAGTTGCGGATTGCGTTCTTCCGCGTGGGCTCGCGGACGAGGACCGCGCTGCGGTAGATGAAGTAGGCCCCGCCTGACAGGGCGCAGACGAGATAGAAGCGTCCGGCACCCCAGGCAACCGGCAACAACGCGAGCAGCACCAGCGGAATCGTGTGCGCGAGAATCACGCGGGCCGCCACGCGATCGCCATACACCACCGGGAGCATCGGCACACCGGCATCCGCGTAGTCCTGGCGGTAATACATCGCGAGACTCCAGAAGTGCGGTGGCGTCCAGAGGAACAGCACGGCTGCGAAGGTCCATGCAGCCGGACCGAGGTGCGAGTTGACGGCCGCGGCGCCGGCCAGTACCGCGAAACTGCCCGCCAGACCGCCGACGACAATGTTGAGCCACGTTCGGCGCTTGAGCCAAAGCGTATAGACGACTCCGTAGGTGAACGCACCCAGGAACACGAACGCAGCGGCCAGCCAGTTCGTCGCCAGCCCGGCCGACACAACAGCAATCGTCAGTAGCGCCGCGATCACCGCGAACCATGGCGCTCCGCCCGCGAGCTGCCCGGTGACGAACGGGCGCCCACGGGTGCGCGACATGCGGGCGTCGAGGTCGCGTTCGGCAAGGTGGTTCAGGGCGCCGGCGCTCGCGGCCGCGAGGAAGATGGCGGCCGCCACGACCAGCAGTTGCCAAATGAGCAGCGCAGCCCCCCGCGCCATCGCCACCCCTGCGATGCCGGCAAACATTATCTCCAGGCCGATGCGCGGCTTGAAAACCTCGACCGCGCTCCGCCATCCCGACCGCCCCACGGCTGGCTCCACGCCCGGCGCGATCGCTTGCTCCATGTCCCCCTCCTACTTCAGCGGCCAGACCTCGGCGAGATACTTCCAGTTCACAAAGTAATACAGGACGAAGGACACGAAGAACACGCCGACCAGCACGACGGTGCCGGGGATCTTCAGCGTGCCCTCGTTGCCGTAGTGTGCCACCGCCGCCGCAGATGCTGCGCCGGACACTGGCCCGAGCTGCACGGCCTCGGTATCGCCGATCCTTCGGCCAAAGAGCACCGTGCAGACGACCACTACGATGTAAATGCCACCGCCCAGCGCTGCCATGATCGCCGACAGGCCGTTCAGTGCCAGCATCAGGAACGCGGCGGGCGGGAACTGGTATTGAGTGAGCGCATCGGCGAAGGTGATATCCCAGTGTCGGCGCGGCACGCCCAACGTCCCGGCGCCCATCATGAACAGCGAAATCCCGGCCACGCCGAGCGCGAAGAGGTATGGCTGCAGCCGGGCAATCTTCGGGAACATGACCTCGCGACGGAAAATCAGCGGCAGGAGCAGGTAGGTGATTGCCATGAAGGCGAGCGTCGTTCCGGCAACGACCGTTGCGTGGAAGTGCCCAGGCACGTACAGCGTATTGTGGACGATCAAGTTGATCTGCTCCGTGCCCATCACGACGCCGGAGATGCCACCGAGGAAGCCGAATAGCACAAGTGACATGAACATGCCGGCAAAGGCCGGATTGCCCCAAGGTGCCTTGCGCAGCCACTCGAACAGGCCTTTGTTGAATCCCTTGGCGCGCTGCGCGGCCTCGATCGCACCCGGCACGGTGAGCCCGTGGATCATGCTGCCGAGGACCGCGAGGTACATTGCGTAGCTGGTGTTGAATATCTTCCAGCTCGAACTCACGCCCGGTTCGACCAGCATGTGGTGAGCGCTCGCGAGCTGCAGGAACAGGATGTACATGAGAAACGCCATCCGGCTCACCTTCTCTGAGATCGGTTTGGCGCCGAGCACCATGGCACCAATGGCGTACCACACCGCGACGTGCGCGGAGACGTTGATCTGCTGCGAGGAGTGGCCCATGCCCCACCAGACCAACTTGTACATCAACGGATCGATGCCGTTAATGACTCCGACCGACCACAGGAACGTGGGGATGAGGATGATTGCGCCGCACGCCAGCGTGAACACGGCGATGATCGCTGCCGTGATGGCGCCGAACGTGACCAGCGGCACCGATCCCTCATAGGTCTTCTCCTCCTTGGCTATGACGAGCGTGCCGAAGAACACGGCGCAGCCAATCAGGGCCCCGACGGCAAACAGGATGAGGCCGAGATAGAAATGCGGCGCCGCCTGCAGCGGCGGATAGGAGGTAAACATCACTGAAGAGTTGCCCTGCAGCACGGCCACGTTAGTCATCAGCGCGCCAACCAGCATCAGGCCGAACTGCGCCCACGCCCACCGCGGCGCGGCGAGCCGGCAGTTGAGCAGGATGGCCGAGGCGAAGTACAGCACCGCCATCTCGAAGAAGATGATCCACGCGAGCAGCACGTCGAAGCCGTGGGCCGTGAGCACCAGGTAGAACCAGCTGGCCGGCAGCAGGTGCACGGCCGGCCAGCGCGTCAGCGCGACGGACAATCCGAACAGGCCGCCGATAAGCAAGAACACCACCGCGACGACCGCGTTGGCCTTGATCAGGGTCTCCGCATTTCGGTACACCTTGAGGCCAGTCGTCGGGCAGGTGCGGAACGAGCTTGCAACTGTCATGACGGCGCCCTCAGTGCTTCTCGATAACGTAGATGCGACCGGTCATCGTGTGATGTCCGAAGCCGCAATACTCGTTGCAGATGACCCCGTACTGGCCCGCCTGAGTAGGCGTAATCTGCACCACCATCTCGTAACCGGGATGCACCTGGATGTTGATGTTGAGCGGTTGGAGGGAGAAACCGTGCTGCAAATCGATCGAGGACAGGTGCAGGCGGTAGGTCTGATCCTTCTCGAGTTCGAGCATCGGCCACCACATGTAGACCCGCGCCATCAGGTAGACGTCGCCACCCGGTGGCGGACGCACGACCGGGTACACCCCCTCCTGGCGGATTGTGTATGCCGCGATCATCTTGTCGACCTTGGCCGCGTAGTCTGCTGGCGTCGTGCGATAGGCCGTGTTCGAGAGGTTCTGCTTCCCGACGGCGTGCCAGTAAATCATCATGAAGAACATCGCGATTCCCCACAGGAACGCGACCACCGCCCAGATCAACTCGACCTTGTGGATGGGCTCCTTCCACCAGTTCCGATTGCTCGGAGGTGCGATAGCCATGGGCATGTGCTCCGGTCAGGGTGAAGCGACGGGAATCTGGATGATCTCCATGATTCCCCAGATGAGATAAATCACCGTCGGGATCGTGACCCCCAGAAACAGCAGCAGGAACGGGTTGTCGAGCAGGCGCTGGAAGAATGCTGTGCGTTCCGGCTGACCGGGCTCGCTGGACTGTGGTCCGGACATAGGCTCCCCCTGTCGGTCGTCTGTTCGTATCGGTCGGGACGCCCGCGCGGCCCGGTGCACCGGTCCGTAGTTATACCTAGACCGCGGGCGCCGCCTTGATATAGATCAAGCGCGGTGCAAAAAGGCGGGCGAGTTCGCCAAGATTGTGCCGATGCGGCAGGACAGGCAGGTCGCTAGTTCAGTCCGACGAATCTGCGGATCAGCGCAAACGCGACGAGACTGGCGGCGAGTAGCAGCGCGAAGAAGATCAATGAGCGATGCTCGAACCGGTGCCCGGCGCGGTGCTCGAGCAGGTCGAGAAGCCGGTCCGAAACAAGATACAGAACGATTGCAGCGAGCGTGAAATAGACGGTCGTCATGCGTGGTCGCTGTGGGCCGGAAGTATCACCGGCGTTGCGGGATGCTAACAGCTTCGGTCAGTCGTCAGGACGGGGGCCGGGACCGAGGCCGCGGAATTCTGCAATCCTCAAGGTTTGGAAACCTGCCGGCCCGCGCGGGCCCCGGGGCTCTCAGGCTTTCAGTTCCCCAGGCTTCCACCCCGCCGGCCGCCACGCTGCCGCGCAGCTTGCTGTGATCAACAAGATAGCGACGGGCGAGAACAGCGGAAGCACGAGCTGGGCCTCGTCCTCGCGCAGCGCTGCCAGGCACTGCATCGCAAGCTCCCAGCTTCGCCGCAACCTGTCGAGCATCGCGAGGTTCCTCCACGACCCGCGGGCTGCGGCCCCGATCCCAGCCACCGCCCGAGGTTCGTTCGGGCCAGCCAGTTCATCGTGTTGCGAACGCCGCGGCGCGCGCATGAGGTCCGCGGTCGTTCGACAAGCACCGATAAATGCCCGCTATGGAGTGCTATGCGCTACGAGCGGAGCTGGCCGAGCTCATACTCATGCCGAGGACCGGCAGCGGGTGCGGCCGGCGCGGGTTCAGTAGCGTGAATCAGAATTGCCAGTGCAGCGTGAGCGACGCGTTGCGCCCGGGCCGCGTGTAGTAGGGAATCAGCGGGTCGTTGGCAGCCCGGCCGTAGACGTCGGCCCACTCGATGTAGCTCGCGTTGCCGAGGTTGAAGACGCCGGCGTTCAGGACCACACCGTGACCCAGGCGCACGTCGAGGAGCCAGTCGAAGGTGACGTAACCGTCCGTCTGGTACAAGGTCACGGTGCTGTCGTTCACCCGGCGCTTGGCGTCCACGCCCTTCACTGCGAGTTCACTGCCCCAGCGACCCGACGGCGCATCGAAGCGCACTCCGACCACCGCCGTCGGCGGTTCGACCGAGTTGAGCGGCTCGTGGCTCGTCCGGTCATCGCCCTGCGACCACGCCGCGGCGAGCCGCCCCGACCAGCCCTCGAGCGCCGGCGACCACGCTTCGCCCCGCACCGTGAGGCTGAGTTCCGCCCCGTAGATCCGCGCCCGCGCGATGTTTTGCGACTGGAACAGGGTAAATCCGCTCGCGGGATCGAGACCTAAGTTGACCTTGGACTCGATGAAGTCGCGGTAGTCGTTGCAGTAGACGCTGCCGGTCACGTTCCAGGCGCCGGACCGCCAGCGGAGCCCCACCTCGTAGCCGTCGCTGCGCTCGGGCTGCAGGTTTGGATTCGGGATCGCACGGACCTGAAAGAGCGGGATCTCGAGGCCAATGTTGACGTCCTCGGGCGGCGGCGAGCGGAATCCGTGTGCGTACTGCAGGTAACCGCTCAGCGTGTCCGTAAACCGGTAGGTGGCGCCGAGCTTCGGCGAGACCGCGAGATCGTCGAGCCCGACGGCCGTCGAGTGCGGGTTATCGGCCACGTAGATGTCGTCCGGTCGCGGAGCGAGCCGGTAGTAATCGAGCCGCAGCGCGGGCACCAGCGTCCAGTGCGACCCTGCCCAGCCGATGTCATCCTGCGCAAAAGCCCCGATCTGGGTCAGGTCAGTGATCGGCATGTCCCTCACCGGCAGGTTCTCGCCAAGGATGGTGCTGGCGGTCGATCCGGTCGTCAGGTTGGTCTGCAGCCCGTCGCGCAGCTCCTCGATGCGCGTCCGCGCCGCCTCGAGACCATAGACGAGATCGTGATGCGAGGCGCCGACGGTAAGGGCCTTGACCGCCGTCAGCTCGAGCCCGCCCTCGTGCTCCTGGAACGTGAAGGTGCGGTCGATCTGCAGTGGCGGCGTGCGTGGCGGGGCCGCCTTGCGCAGCTCGTAGGAGTCCTGCTGCGTGTCCGTGCCCTGCCAGTAGACCGTCCAGTCGAGGCTGTCGAACGCCGCCGTCGTCGTAAGCGCCTGCTCCGCGCTCAGCCGGTAACGTTTGACCTCGTCGTGGCCGAGTAGCTGCGTCGTGTTGACGAAGCGCCCCGGCTGGCCGAGAAACGCATCCACCGCCGTGTCATTGCGCAGGTTATCGCCCTCGGCAGTGACGGTCAGCGGCCCGCCGGGTAGCGAACGCAGCGCGTATTTCAGAAGTCCCGAGTCGGCCGTGTACTCGCGCGGATCCGGCGTCACGTCGGCCGCGGTCTCGAGTTCGTGCCCTTGGCGATGAACGTAACCCAGGAGCAGGTCGCCGGGGCCCGCCGGCGCCGCGCCGATCACCGCGGCGTGCCAGCCGCGGTCGGCGTCCTGGTAGCCGGCCTCGGTTCGAACGGCGTAGGCCTGCCGGCCGTCGCCAAGCAGCGTCGAGGGACGCAGCGTCGTCATGGCGACGATGCCGCCGAGGGCATCGCTGCCGTACAGGGAGGAGGCCGGCCCGCGCAGGAACTCGACGCGCTCGAGGAACGCCGTGTCCACGAACTGCCGGTTTGCGCTGGAGTAGCTGCCGACCGCGAACTGGCCGGCCGCCGGCACGCCGTCGATTTCGATGGCGACACGGTTGCCGCCCAGGCCGCGCACCGAGAAGCTGCCGAGCCCGAAGCGGAACGGGTCGTTGCTCACAGTGAGCCCTGGCTCATAGCGGACAAGCTGCTTCACGTCGGCCACCAGCGCCTGCTCCATCGCCTGCTGGTCGATGACCGTGACGGTGGCCGCGACGCGCGAGATCGGCGTCAGGCGACGGGCATAGACCGTGACATTCTCGAGGGCGACCGCAGCGGCCTCCGGCGCTGCCGGCTCCTCCGCTGCGACGGGCAAGACCGCCGCGCCGAGCACGGCGGCCACGGCCTGGGCGAGAAGGTAACGATGCGGGCACTGCCAGATCATGCGCACAGCCTGAGAGCCGGCGCGCGCCGCCGCCATGACTCAGGTCAAGGCGCCCGATGCCAGGCACGCACCGGCGGTTCTGGGCCGATAACCGCCGGTTAGGCGACAGTCGGGGCCAGCGTGCGGGACAATAGTACGCTCACCCCTGCCCCAGTGGCCTTGCCGGAAGACCGAACCATGAAATTCGAGACCCTCGTCGTCCACGCCGGTTACTCGCCCGACCCCACCACCAAGGCGGTGGCCGTGCCGATCTACCAGACCACTTCCTACGCGTTCGACGACACCCAGCACGGGGCCGACCTGTTCGACCTCAAGGTCGTCGGCAACATCTACACGCGGATCATGAATCCGACGACCGACGTCCTCGAGAAGCGCATCGCTGCCCTCGAAGGCGGCGTCGGCGCACTCGGCCTCGCCTCCGGTCAGGCGGCCATCACCTACGCGCTGCAGACGATCACCGAGGCCGGGCAGAACGTCATCAGCTCCTCGGCGCTCTACGGCGGCACCTACAACCTGTTCGCGCACACCTTCCCGCAGTACGGCCTGAAGGTGAAGTTCGCCGACCATCGCGACCCGACGTCCTTCGAGAAACTGATCGACGCCGACACGCGCGCGATCTTCTGTGAGTCGGTTGGCAACCCCGCCGGCAACGTCACGGATTTCGCGGCGCTCGCCGAGGTCGCGCACCGCCACGGCATCCCTCTGATCGTCGACAACACCGTGCCCTCGCCGTACCTGTGCCGCCCCTTTGAGCACGGCGCGGACATCGTCGTGCATTCGCTCACCAAGTACCTCGGCGGGCATGGCAACAGCATCGGCGGCGCGCTGGTGGACAGCGGCAACTTCCCGTGGAAGGAGCATGCCGCCAAGTTCCCGCGGCTCAATACGCCGGACGTCTCCTATCATGGCGTGGTGTATACCGAGGCGTTCGGGCCCGCGGCCTACATCGGCCGCGCGCGGGTCGTGCCGTTGCGGAACATGGGCGCGGCGATCTCTCCGTTCAACAGCTTCCTCATCCTGCAGGGCATCGAGACCCTGGCGCTGCGCATGGACCGGATCTGCAATAACACCCTCAAGGTCGCCCGCTTCCTGCAGAAGCACCCGAAGGTCCGCTGGGTGAACTATGCCGGCCTGCCCGACCACCCGAGCCACGCGCTCGCGCAGAAATACATGGGCGGTCGGGCCTCGGGCATCCTCACCTTCGGCATCGCCGGCGGGCGTGAGGCCGGTGCGCGCTTCCAGGACGCGCTCAAGCTGTTCGTGCGGCTCGTCAACATCGGCGACGCCAAGTCCCTCGCCTGCCACCCGGCGAGCACCACGCACCGGCAGTTGAACGCGGCCGAGCTCGAGAAGGCGGGTGTCAGCGAGGACATGGTGCGCCTGTCGGTTGGCATCGAGCACATCGATGACCTGATCGCCGACCTCGAGCAGGCGCTGGCCGCCGCATAGGTGTAGATCCCAAAGCCGGAGGCGGCAGGGTTGCGGGAGAATCCCCATGCGGCTGGTGCGGGCGGCCAGGGGCCGGCTGTCGCCTGGCGGCGGAGGAAGGATGTCTCTCCCGCGGTCCGATCCTGTCTTTGACTGGCTGGAGTACTACGCCGAGTTCGACCCGCAGCGCCCGGCTGCGGTCGACCTCGCGACCGGCCGGCAGCTGAGCTACGCGCAGTTCAACGACCGCGCGACCCGCCTCGCCACGGCCCTGCGGCAGCGCTTTGGCGTGGACGCCGGCGACCGGGTCGCCTTCCTCGCGCACAACAGCACCGACCACTTCGAGACGATGTTCGCCTGCTGGAAGCTCGGCGCGATCTTCGTGCCGATGAACTGGCGGTTGTCAGCGCATGAGGTCGCGGCCATCTTCGAGCATTGCGGACCGAAGCTCGTTCTGCACGACGAGGAACTCGCCGCCTCGCTCGCGCTCACGCACCGGCCCGCCGTCGCCCGCCGCCCGGGCCGCGAGGGCTGTGGCTACGAGGCGCTGATCGCGGGGCACGACCCTCAGGTCCGCATGGAGGATGTGGACTTCGACACGGTCCACACGCTGCTCTACACCTCCGGCACGACCGGCCGGCCGAAGGGCGTGATCTACACCCACCGCATGACCAACAACATCGTCGTGCACGCGGCGGTGCACGCCGGCGTCCGCTCGGGCACGCGGACCCTCAACTATGCACCGCTCTTTCACGCCGCCGGTCTCAACGCGGTGACGACCCCGCAGTTTCATTACGGCGGCGCCGTGGTGGTGATGAGGAACTTCGAGCCGCGTGAGTGCCTGCGGCTGCTCGGCGACGCCGCGCTCGGCATCACCCACACCGTGGGCGTGCCGACGACGTACATCCTGATGAGCCAAGCCCCGGAATTCGAGACCGCGACCTTCCCGACGCTCGAGCTGGCGGGCGTCGGTGCCGCACCGGTTCCGCTGCAGGTGCTCGAGACCTGGGCGCACAAGGGGCTGCTACTGTCGCAGTCCTACGGCCTGACCGAGGCTTTCAGTGTGTCCTTCTGCCCGCCAGACAAGGCGCGCGAGCAGATCGGCTCTGCCGGGCACGCGCTCATGCATGTGCACGTCCAGATCGGCAACGAACACGGCGTAGAGGTACCGCGCGAGACCGTGGGCGAGATCCAGGTGCGCGGGCCGGGCGTGACCCCGGGGTACTGGCACGACCCGGAGGGGACGGCGGCGGCCTTTACGGCGAACGGGTGGTTCCGCACCGGCGACGCCGGCCGCATGACCGCCACGGGAACGATCTACGTCGTGGACCGCATGAAAGACATGTACGTCTCGGGCGGCGAGAACGTATACCCGGCCGAGGTCGAGGACGTCATCGACCAGCTCGACGGCGTCAGCCACTGTGCGGTCATCGGCGTGCAGGATGACACCTGGGGCGAGGTGGGTCTCGCGCTCGTACTGCCGCGCAGCGGCGCCGCGATCGATGTCCAGCAGCTGCTCGCGCACTGCCGCGAGCGGCTCGCAGGCTACAAGGTGCCGCGGCACGTCCGCGTCGTGACCGAGCTGCCGCTCAGCCCGCAGGGTAAGGTGCAGAAGAAGGAACTGCGCAGGCAATATCTGGAAGGCGGCGCGCCGGCGCCGTCGAAAGTCGCATGAAACCGATCAAGGCCATCGACGCTGCCTTCCTGCAGCTCGAAACCGACGCTACGCCGATGCACGTGGGTGCGCTGTTCGTGCTCGAGCCGCGCAACGCCGCCGAAGGCCGCTCGTTCTTCCGCCGCTTCAGGCGCGAGATCGAGGCCTGCCTCGGTCGCAGCGAGGTGTTCACGAGGCGCGTCGCCCACTTGCCGTTCGGCCTCGCCAACCCGATGTGGGTGCGGGCCGGCGAAATCGACCTCGATTACCACGTGCGCCGCACGGTGCTGCCGAAGCCCGGCAGCCAGCACCAGCTCGAGGAATGCGTCGCCGACCTGCATGCGCCGCGAATGGATCCGAGCCGCCCGCTGTGGGAGCTGCACGTCATCGAGGGCCTGGAGCACGGCCGCATCGCGCTCTACGTCAAGACGCACCACGCCGGGATCGACGGCGCCTCGGCGCAGGTGTTCCTGATGACGTTCGTGGATTCGGGCAAGCCCGGGCGCCCCCGGGCGCGCCGCGCCGCTGCTGCGACCACCGCCGGAGTGCCCGAATTCCCGAGCCCGGGCGAACTGCTTGGCGCCGCGGTGCGGCATCAGGCCGGACAGCTGGTGAAGCTCCCCGCGCTCCTCGGCCGCCTGCGCGGCTCCCTCGGCGGCTCTCTCGGCGAGGCAGCGCTCAGGCTCCGCGGTGCGCTCGAGTCGCTCACGAGCGGTGCTGGGCCGGCTCCGCGCACGCCGCTCAACGTGCCGATCACCGGCGCGCGCAGCTTCGCCTCGGTGGAGTGCCGGCTCGACCTCGTGAGGAGCGCCGCCCGCATGCACGGCGCGACGGTCAACGACGTCGTGATGGCCGCTTGTGCCGGGGCGCTTCGCTCGTGGCTCGAACTCCACGATGTCCTCCCCGAGCAGCCGCTCCTCGCCGCAGTCCCGGTCTCGACGCGCGAGGCCGGCAACACGGATCACAGCATTCAGGTGTCGTTCATGTCGGTGAACCTGCACACCGACGTGGCGGACCCGCACGCGCGCCTCGCCGCGATTCACGCCTCGGCGCTCGAGGCCAAGGCAAGCGCGGCGAAGGCCCAGGCGGCCATGCCCGACGACCTGCCGTCGCTCGGGCTGCCGTGGCTGCTCGGCGGGCTCGCGCTCGCCATGGGCCGGCCCGAGCTCATTAAGCGCCTGCCACTGCCGATGAACGTGATCATCTCCAACGTCGCCGGGCCACAGCTGCCACTGTTCGTCGCAGGGGCCCGCGCGGTCAGCTACTGCCCGGTGTCGATCCCCTATCACGGCTGCGCCCTGAACGTCACGGTCTACAGCTACGACGGCAAGCTGTTCTTCGGGCTCACGGGCGCGCGCAACGCGCTGCCGGACCTCCGCGAACTGTGCGAGGGCGTCCGCCGTGAGATCGACGCGCTGATCAAGCCGCCACGGAAGCTGCGCGCACGAAGGCGCCGATGAGCCGCCGGGTGCCGCGCGGCCTGCTCGTCGCGATGGAGGCCCGCGCCGCCCTCGAGGTCGCGACGCTGCTCCTCGCCCTGCCGCTGCTCAGGCACGCGCCGCGCGGCGACGGCCACCCGGTGCTGCTCCTGCCGGGGTTCGGTGCGGGCGAGGGCTCCCTCGAACCGCTGCGGCTGTTCCTGCAGTCCCGCGGCTACCACGTCGAGACCTGGGGACTCGGCCGCAATCGCGGCTTCAGCCGCCGCGTTACCAATGCCATCGAGAAGAAGGTCCGTTACCTGCATCACCACCACCGGCGCAAGGTGAGCCTGATCGGCTGGAGCCTGGGGGGCGTGTTCGCCTTCTACGCCGCGCACGTCGCGCCGGAATGCATCCGCACCGTCATCGCGATGGGCAGCCCGCTGCGGCTCGATCCGGACCGGCCACCGCCGCCCGCCGTCGTCGCGCTGTACACGGCGCTTGCTCACCCCATGAGCCCCATCGCTCACCAGGCGCGCTCGCGCTCGCGCGCCATGCGTCTGGCGCCGCCCGTGCCCTCGACCTGCATCTACTCGCGGCATGACGGCATCGTCCGGCCCGACCAGGCCACGATGGACGGCGATCCCGCCAGCCACGAGAACGTGCGCGTGCCAGGCAGCCACCTCGGCATGGGTGTCAACAGCCTCGCCATGTGGGTCATCGCCGACCGACTGGCGGAGCGTGAGAACCATTGGCGGCCGTTCGTGCCGAGCGGGCCGATCGCTCCGATCTTCCGCGCGCTGCGCCTGACGCCGCAGGCCGCCTGAGGTCGACAGGCCCCTCAACCCGCGGGCCAGAGCACGTTCCACCGTTTCCCGTTCCTGCGGCGCAACAGCGGCCGGCTTGCAAGCGGCCGATCGGGCCTGGAGTACCATCCGCCGATGAACAGTGAGCCGTCCGTCTTCGACCTGGCGCGGGAGCTGAGCCCGCGCCGCAACACGACTGCCGCGACCGGCATCTCGACACTCGTCGAGGAGCAGCTCCGCCACTTCTCGATCGATCCGTCCTCGGAGTTCGGGCGGCGGCTGGCCGAACTGGCCACGCACCTGTATGCGGGCAACGCCGCCGTGCACGAGCTGTGGGCGGTCACGGTACGCGAGCTCGCCGGGCTCGAGCAGCGCGACCGGATCGCGCGCTTCAACGCCAAGCGCTTCCTCTGCTTTCAGCTCGCGAAGATCCTCGACACGCTCACCAATCCGCTGCGGAAGTCTTACCAGTCACTGCTGAACGATCCGACGCAGTCGGCGGTCAAGGGACCGTATCCGATCTTCGACAACGTCACGGCGCTGTTCAGCGCCACGCCCGTGATCACGCGTACGGCAACCTATATGTACGCATGCACTGAGTGGGTCGAGGACGCATTCAAGGGCCGCGAGCCGCTGCTCGAGATCTACTCGCGGCTGCTCAACCCGACATCGATCAGCCTGGCGAATCACATCGTCGACCTCGAGGCAGGCCCCCTCTCGGGCGAGTACCTGGCGTGGAACTTCAACTCCGGCATGGCGGCAATCGACGCGACGCTCGCCAACCTCGTGGGCTATCGCGACGTGGTGCTCGCCAACCGCAACGTCTACGGCGGCACCTACCAGCTGTTGCACGACTGGTACGGCAAGCAGAGCAACTTGGACGTGGCCGTCGAGTGGTTCGACGGCTTCACGGCCGAGGCATTCGGCGACGCGCTAGAGCGGACTTGCGAGCGCCATGCGGGCCGGCTCGCCGACGGCCGCAATGTCTTTGTCTTCCTGGAGTCGCCCTGCAACCCGCACGGCCACGTACTCGACGTGCCCGGCATCTGCCGCCTCGCACACCAGTCCGGACTGACGGTCATCTGCGACTCGACCGTCGGCACACCCATACTGCAGCCGGTGCTCAAGCGCGCCGACCCCGCCGAGCGGCCGGACTTCGTGATCCACTCCTACACCAAGGATCTCGCGGGTTCCGGCACCACAACCGCCGGCGTGTGCATCGGCCGCAACGAGCGCATGTTCATCCCGAAGGGTGAATCCGTGACCGCGCCGGGACCCGACGGCAGGCCGTGCACATACCACTGGGAGGAGAGCCTGTTCTGGAACGTCTACTACATCAAGGGCGCGTTCCTCGACGCGGACAAGGCCTTCGAAGTCATCAACGGCATGCGCACGGTGGAACTGCGCATTCTGAACAAGGCGATAAACACGCTCGTCCTGGCCCGTACGCTGGCCGCGCACCCGGCGATCAACGTGCACTGCTCAGCGGTGCCGGGCAACGAGAATTTCGCGCTGCGCGAGCAGCAGATGTTCCTCGGGCTGCCCGCACCGCTGTTCACGATGGACCTCGACACGGACCTCGGCCGGCGCATCGGGCGGGGCGCCTTCCAGCGCTTCTTCGACTGCCTGGAGCCCGCGTTCGGTCTGCAGGTCACGCTGGGGCAGGTCAACACGGTCGTCGTGTGCCCGGCCCTCACGAGCCACTCGGAACTCTCGGAGGAGGCCCTGCGCGAGGCCGGCATCGCCCCCACGACCATCCGCATCTCGGTCGGTGAGGAGGATCCCCGGACGCTGCTCGCGCACCTCGTGCGTGCCGCAGAACTCGCGCTCGAGCCGGAGTGCCCGGGCTTTCTCTCGCACTTCCCGGCGCCGGGGGAGGTGGACGCGCTCTATGAATTCACCTACGTGGACGTGCATCGCCGCTACGCGGCGAGCCGCCCGCGCATGGCCGAACTGCTCGGGTGACCGGACGGTCGGGGCAGGCGGTCACGCGGCCGGCGTCGGGCCGCTGGGTCCACAGCACCCACTTGCTGAGCACCGTGAAGCCGAACACCGCCGTGCAGGCGAACGCTGCGAACTGCGCGTCCTGCGCGCTGAGGCTGGCCGCGTCCTCAGCGGCACGGAGTCGATGAACAGCAGGAACGGCACGGTCGCGAGCAGCAAGACGGCCGTCTTGGCGACGGCCCGCTGGGCCGTGCCGGAGACCGACGGCTCGCCGATCGCGGCCACCGCGAGCGGCAGCCACCACCCATGCGCGAGCCCCGACAGCCGCGCCGCGAACCACGCGTCGAAGGTCCGCGCGGCGACCAGCACGGCGTAGCTGAGTGCCGTCTGCGGGTGCACGGCGCGCGCTGGCACGGCCGCCGAGCGGGCCGCCGTGAACACGATGAGCATGCCGTACAAGCAGCCGGCGAGCAGGGCTGCGGATCGCCACAGGACTTCGCCGAGCGCTGCGGGCTCGAAGGAGCCGATCGGCGCTGCCGCCAGCATCGCCGCAGCCCCCGATGCAGCCCCTGCGAACTCGATGCACCGACGCCCGCGGCCACGGCGATGATCAGGGCCGCCACCCCATCGGAGACGTGTGCGGTAACCGCGCCCGCCGCGTACCGCAGCGGCAGCGGCAGCGCATAGCGAGCCGTCGGGCGCGCCAGCGTGCCGAGCTGAAAGGCGAGCACGGTAACGAGCGCGAGGTTGCAGGCCTGATCCGTATGGCTGCTTAGGCAGGCGGCGAGCGGCGGACCCAGCAGCAGCAGGACGAGCATGAGCGCGCGGATGAGCATCGCGACCAAGGTCAGCAAGTTCCCTGCCAGCAAGAAGAACTCCAATTGAAACAGAGAGGTAGCTTTGTGGCCCGGATGGCACAGCCATCATATGTAAAGAAGCCAGACGGGCGGCCCACAGCCCGCTGGCCCGGCACCGCCGGCTACGGGAAACTAGCTCCTCGCTAGACTGTCCGTAGAGCACCGTCAGCACCCCATCAACGCGAGACACCCAGCCGATGCCGACCCGCCGCCTGCGTCCTTACCCACCCCTGCTGACCCTCGTCGTCCTCTCGGCCATCACGGTGCTGGCCGGCGGCTGCGGTGGCGGCTCCTCCGGCGGCGGCTCCGGCTTGCTGGGGGGCGCGACGTGCTCCGAGACCGCGCGCAAGCAATGGGTCCTCAATACCGCCCAGGAGTGGTACCTGTTCCCGGACACGCTGCCGACCAAGGTCGATCCGGCTGCCTATGCCACGGCCGAGGACCTGCTCAATTTCCTGACCGCGCAAGCGCGCGCGAACGGATGGGACCGCAACTTCAGCTACCTCACGACCAAGGCCGCGGAGGACTCGCTGCTCGGCGCCGGTCAGTTCATCGGCTTCGGTTTCCGCGTGCGCACCGACTCTGGCCCGCACGTCTACATACTCGAGGTGTTCGAGAACAGCCCGGCTGCCGTGCAAGGCGTGCTCCGTGGCGACGAGATCGTCGCCGTCGACCAGGGCAGCGGCTACCAGCCCGTCAGCACGCTGCTCGCGGGCGGCAGCACGATCAGCGACGTGCTGGGGCCGTCGACCGCGGGAGTCACGCGCGGGCTGCAGCTGCTGCGCAACGGCGCGACGCTCACGGTCTCCCTGACCAAGACCACGGTCACCATGGATGCGGTGCCGACGAGCTACGGGGTCCAGGTGTTCCCGCTCGCCGGCACCACGGGAGTCGGCTACGTGGCGCTGCGCAGCTACATCTCCACGGCGGACACGCCGCTCAGCAACGCCTTCGCGCAGTTCCGCGCGCAGAACCTGCAGTACTTCATCATCGACCTGCGCTACAACGGTGGCGGGCTGATCGACGTCGCACGGCTGATCGACGACCTGCTCGGCGGCGGCCGCAGCACGTCGGACGTCGAGTTCAGCATGCTCTACAGACCCAGCAAGGCTGGGCAGAACACGACCACGACGTTCAGCCCGGGTGGGCAGTCGGTGGCACCGGTACGCATCGCGTTCCTCACGACCGATGCCACCGCGTCGGCCTCCGAGCTGAGCATCAATAGCATGCGGCCCTGGGTCGAGACCGCGATCGTCGGTGGCAACACCTACGGCAAGCCAGTCGGGCAGCTCGCGTTCGACCTGTCGCAAAGCTGCCCGGACCGCCTGCGCCTCATTTCCTTCAAGATGGTGAACTCGCAGAACCAGGGCGACTATTACACCGGGCTCGCCAGCCTGATGCCGGGAACGGCGTGCGCCGCCACCGACACGCTCGACGTGCCGCTTGGCAGCGCGACCGAGGGCATGACGGCCGCCGCGCTCGGCTGGCTCAGCACCGGCGCCTGCGCCAGCGTGATCACCGGGACGCTGCCGGGCGGGATGGCCAAGCCCGGAGGCGCCGCGGCCACCGATCGCTTCCCGCTGCCGAGCCACCCCTCGCCGGCGCAGTGGTGGCTGCCGGGCGTCAATTGAGCGCGGCGGTCGACCGGACCGGTGCAGTCGCGTCCCGCCCGGCCGTCGGCGTGATTCGATCGAAGCGGTGAACTTCGATGCCGCGCGATGAGGCCGGTACAATAGACGCGCTCTCGCATCGCCCGGTCCCGCGCCCAGCGCTGTCACGAGGAGATCGGCCGTGAAACTGTCGAAGCAGAACCTCAAGCTCGTCCGCGACTACAGTCGGCCCTTCCGCGTGACGAAGGGCCGCAAGTTCCGCCTCGCGGAGTTTGACCCCGCCGACACGCTCGACCTCGACGCCGAGCAGAAGCCTGGCGCGCAGGAGGCGCTGCGCCAAGGTGTTGAATACCTAGCCGCGCTGCAGGACAGGCTCTACGCGCAGGACCGGTGGGCGGTGCTGCTCATCTTCCAGGCGATGGACGCGGCGGGCAAGGACAGTGCCATCAAGCACGTGTTCTCCGGCGTCAACCCGCAGGGCTGCCAGGTCAACTCCTTCAAGTCGCCCTCCGCAGAGGAGCTGGACCACGATTACCTGTGGCGCTGCATGAAGGAGATGCCCGAGCGTGGACGGATCGGCATCTTCAACCGCTCCTACTACGAGGAGGTGCTCGTCGTCCGGGTCCACTCCGAGCTGCTCGCGGCGCAGAAGCTGCCGCCGGGCGTGCTGACCAAGAAGGTCTGGAAGCAACGGCACGAGCAGATCCGCCACTTCGAGCGCTACCTCGCTCGCAACGGCGTGCTAATCCTCAAGTTCTTCCTGCACGTCTCGAAGCAGGAGCAGCAGAAGCGCTTCCTCGAGCGTCTCGACAACCCGGACAAGAACTGGAAGTTCTCGATGAACGACGCGACCGAGCGCGAGCACTGGGACGAGTACATGCAGGCCTACGAGGACGCGATCCGCAACACGGCCGCAGAGCACGCGCCGTGGTACGTGGTGCCGGCGGACAGCAAGTGGTTTACCCGCATCGTGGTCGCCGCGGCCATCATCGACGCCCTTGACTCACTGCAACTCGAGTATCCGCGCGTGGATGCCGCCAAGAAGCGGGAACTTACGAGCGCGCGCGCGACGCTCACCGGCAGCCGAGGAGCACCAGCACCTCGACGTGGTGGGTGAGCGGGAAGAAATCGAACGGACAGAGCGCGGCCACCTCGAAGCCGCCCCGCTCGAGCGCCTCGAGGTCATGCGCGAGCGTACCGGCACTGCACGACAGGTAGGCGAGGCGAGCCGGCCGCAGCTGCTGCGCCAGCGCGGCGACGACCTGCGGCTCGAGGCCGGAGCGCGGCGGGTTCACGTAGGCGGTGCGCTCCCCGCACTGGGC
>Ga0209048_10000257_pt1 | contig 58104 bp, 63 predicted proteins | sample FrelakmetCRP12CR_FD_187146 | JGI IMG/M metagenome (GOLD analysis project Ga0209048, IMG submission 187146) | Freshwater lake sediment microbial communities from the University of Notre Dame, USA, for methane emissions studies - CRP12 CR (SPAdes)... | ecosystem: Environmental > Aquatic >...
GTCGCCCGTCGCCCAGCTCGAGACGGTATGGAGGCCGTCGAAGTAGCTCGCGTCGCCCAGCACGCGGCCCACTATCCTGGTGATGCCCTTGTTCTTGAGGTCGGTCACGAAGCTCCCGATACTGGCCGCCGGACGATGGAAGACGGCGTGGGCGTAGCTCGGCGTCGAGAGCGTGGGGTCGCCGTAGCCCTTGAGGACCACGTTGCCGTGCAGCACTCCCTTGGCGTCGGGTGCGCCGCTGGGCAGGTAGAGCTCGGTCCTGAAGCGGTAGCCGGCGCCGAAGCGCGCCAATGGCAAGGCTCCGGCTTCAGTCAAGCCGGGGGGTCTGACCTCTCCGCGCAACGGCGCGCCGGACGACCTCTCCAAAATAAAGGGCGTCGGGCCGAAGAGCCGAGAAAAACTGCACGCACTCGGCGTTTTCCATTACGATCAGATCGCCGCCTGGACGCCGGAAGAGGCGCGTTGGATCGGCGCTGCGCTCGGTGATCCGGGGCGCGTCGAGCGCAACGGCTGGGTGGCGCAGGCGAAGTCGCTGGCCCAGACTCCGCCCTAATCGAGCAGCGGAGACATTTGTGCAAAAAATTTTTCGAGCCGCAGCGACGAAATCGAATTTTCTGCGGCTCTTTTACGTTGCCGTGTTTTCATTCATCTGCGCGGCGCCGCTTTTTGCGCAGGACATGCTGCAAGGCGTCGACCTTTCGCAGCCGGCCTTCTCACGGTCTGAAATGACCCGCGCCGACGTCGAGGTCGCCTTGCACTCGCGCAAACAAGGCGAGACGCTCGATCTTTCTAACAAAAGCCTCAACGGTCTCGACCTCTCCGGCCTGGACCTTTCCCACGTGAATTTACGCGCCTCGCGGCTCGTGAAGGCGCGGCTTTCCGGCGCGAAGCTCGATGGCGCGACGCTCGATCAGGCCTGGTTGCTCGAGGCCGATCTTACTGGCGCGTCGCTCATAGGCGCGCAGCTCTTCGCCTCTCAGCTCCAGCGCGCCCGGGGAGCCGGCGCGGATTTCTCCCACGCCCGCGTGGCCGGAGATTTGTCGGGCGCGGATTTTCGCGGCGCGACATTTGTCGGCGCAGATCTTTCCGCCGATATGAAAAATCAGTCGATGGGCCTGATGCGCGCGGTCCTGCGGGCCGCGGTGCTCGAAGGCGCGCATTTCGAAAACGCCAATTTGACGCGCGCTGATTTGCGTTTCGTGCGCGCTGCAGGCGCCGATTTCAGCGGCGCGACGCTTTCAGGCGCGGAGGCCGCGGGAGCTGATTTCACCGGCGCGAAATGGGACGGCGCGCAAACGCAGGAGCTCGATCTCGATTCGGCGCGCATTGATCCTGCCGCGCGGCCGATGCTTAAAGGCGCCGTCAATCTGGATCGCGCATTTCCCAAATGACGCACGAGTCCCTTCGCATCGGCGTCGATCTTGGCGGCACGAAGATAGAAGCCGTCGCGCTCGATCCGTCAGGCGAGATTGTTGCGCGCCGCCGGACGCCAACTCCCGCGCAGGATTATCATGCGATCCTGCGCGCCATTTGCGCGCTCATGCACGACATCGAACTCGAACTCAATCAAAGAGCGAGCATCGGCCTCGCGACGCCCGGCGTTATTTCTCCGCGCAGCGGCCTCGTAAAAAACTCCAACACCACGGCGCTGAACGGCAAGCCGCTCGATCGCGATCTTTCGGCGGAGCTCGGGCGCCCGGTGCGGATCGAAAACGACGCCAATTGTTTCGCATTGTCGGAAGCCGTCGACGGGGCCGCAGCAGGGGCGCGGGTTGTTTTCGGCGCAATCCTCGGCACGGGCGTGGGCGGAGGAATTGTTGTTGACAAAAAAATGATCTCGGGGCCGGACCGGGTCGCGGGAGAATGGGGCCATAATCCGTTGCCCTGGATGAGGGCCGACGAATATCCCGGCAGAGGCTGTTACTGTGGCCGCGACGGATGCACGGAGACGTTTCTTTCGGGGCCGGCGCTCGCCTTTGAGTTTTTGCAGCGCTCGGGCAAGAGCTGCGCGGGCGAAGAAATCGCCGCTTTGGCCGAGGCGGGCGACGCCGCCGCGCTCGCGTCTTTCGAACACTATCGTGATCGCCTCGCGCGGGGGCTCGCCTCAGTAGTGAATGTCCTCGATCCGGACGTGATCGTCCTTGGGGGAGGGGTGTCGAATGTGGCGCTGATTTACGAGGGTCTGCATGGACTTGTGGAGGATTATGCCCTCACCGATGCGCTCGATACGAGGATCGTGAAGAATATGCATGGCGATTCCAGCGGCGTGCGCGGCGCAGCATGGCTGTGGGGCGGCGCACAAGACCGATTTTGAAGCGAAGGGCATAGCGCAAACGCATCTGTCATCGCCCGTCCCCGTTCCATTCCTCTTCGCTACGGTGTATTGCAACGCTTCCGTACAGCCGTCGACCTGGGGATCGGCGGGTGTCGCCAGGATGTTCCATGTCCGCGTCAAGCGATAAGTCGTGCCAGTCCAGGAAGCTCGCCTTCCTTGCCTCCGAGACGCCCGAGGCGGAGGAGGCGCGTAAGAGACTTGTCGAAAAATATGGCGACGCCGATCCCGAGGAAGCGGATTGCATCGTGGCGCTTGGCGGCGACGGTCTGATGCTTCGCACGCTCCACCGTTTCATGGATGCGGGAAAACCGATCTACGGCATGAACCGCGGCTCGGTCGGATTTCTGTTGAACGAGTATCGCGAAAGCGGTCTTCGCCAGCGCATCAAAGCGTCCAAGCCTTCGATCATCCATCCGCTGCTGATGCACGCCGTCAATACGCATGGCGACGAGTTCAGCGCGCACGCCATAAACGAAGTCTCGCTTTTGCGACAGACGTCGCAGATCGCGAAACTGCGCATCTCGGTCAATGGCCAGGAGCGCATGCCGGAACTCGTCACTGACGGCATATTGGTCTCAACGCCTGCCGGCTCGACCGCCTATAATCTTTCGGCGCACGGGCCGATCCTGCCGCTCGACGCGCCGCTGATGGCGCTCACGCCGATTTCGGCTTTTCGCCCGCGCCGCTGGCATGGCGCGCTGCTTCCGGACGGCGCCAAAGTGCGACTCGACGTGCTCGAGGCGAAAAAGCGCCCCGTCTCGGTCGTCGCCGATCACGACGAGTTTCGCGACGTGACTCAGGTCGATGTTGAAATGGACCATGGGACAAATCTTGTGCTTCTGCACGATCCCGGCCATTCGCTCGAAGAGCGTATATTGCGGGAGCAGTTCGGGTATTGAGTATGGATAGGGCCGGCGCGCGCCGCTATAGAATTCACGCGATCAAGCATGTCGTGACGCAGCGCGGCGATCGAATCCTCGCGTGATATTGTCTGAATTTCGAGCCCTATGACGGCGAGCGATCCCCGGTCTGGGGAAATGCGCCGCCTGTCAGCGCGGCCGACTGATCTAAGCGGCGCAGAGCACGTCGTCTTCGAGCGCGGCCATGTCGATCTCAGGAGCGAAAGAGATCGCCTGCTCGGCTTCATGGGCGAGTCTGAGCGTCGCCTCGCGCGCCTCGTCGCGCGCGGCCTCCATCTCGAAACGGCGCAGTAAGGCCATCAGCTTGTCGAGCTCCCCCGCATTGATGTTCTCGCAGGCGGTCAAAACGCGCTCGATCATTGCGAGCGACAGACGCGCGTCCTCCAGCCGTCCGCCCCGCGATCCAAACTCGCGCTGCGCGTCGAGCGCCGCACGGAAAGCTGGCAACCATTGGGTCGAAAGCCCGGCGCGCGCATAAAGCGCGGCGAAGCCCGGTCCGCGAAAATCGCGCAGCAGACCCGCGACCTTGAGTTCGCTGAGGTCGGACAATTCGACAAGCGCCACTTCGAAAAGATCCCGATTGCCCGACAGCAATGCGCGAAGCACGAGACTTGCCGTAAGCTGACTAGAGCCGCGCAAATGGCGCACAAGATCGCGCAAACCGCGGCGTCCGTCGCTCTCGACCGTTTCCGCAAGGATGATGACATTGGCCTTGTCGCGCGCCTCGCGCGTGAGCCGCGCCGCGCGTTCGCTCGAGAGCCATGCGCAATCGACGACGAAAGCCGCAAGACTTACGGCGGCTGCGTTGACGAGATCGTTGCGAATGACCGGCGGAAGATAGGGGCGCGACAAAAGCGCTTCGCGCATCTCGCCGTCGTCGCCGAAACGTTCGACCATTCTTTGCATGGAAAATTCGGCAAGCTCGGCGCCTGGATTGACCGCAAGCGAAATAGCCGCCTCGCGCGAACCGACTTCAGCCAGCGCGGCGCAGACGCTTGCAGGAACGCGCGCGCGCAAGGCAATGGCGCTCTGCGCGAAGGAATCGCCGATTGCGGCGCAATCGATGAGCTCGGCTTCCGTCAGCAGCGGCGAGCGCGACAGCACGGGCGACGCAATATCGGATTGATCGTTCGCTAGCGCCGCGACAATGGCGTGGGGTGCGTCGAGTGCGCTTGCAAAGCTCTCCGAAAGCGCTCTCCGAACGAGCGGAGACGGGTCGTCGAGTAAAGCCGTGAGCGCAAGCTCCGCTTCGCGTCGCGTGGCTTGCTCGAGATCGGAATAAAGATAGGCTCTCGCGAGCGCGCCGGCCGCCTCGGCGCGAGGAGCAGCGGGCGCATTTTGCGCCCACTGCAGGAAGTTACGCACGATCATAGCGTATTAGCCCCATGACCCCGCGGGAAGGCGGGGTGTTTCGTCCCACCCAGGAATATTCGCAGTTTATGGTAAATTCCGACTTAAGATCGCCACAGTCCCGCCTAATTCGGACCCGCTTGCGGAGCTGCCTCATCGTTGACGCCCAAAGTCGGGAAGGCTGTCTCGCCGCGCTCGGGAGCGGCGCGGATGCGCTTTTCATCATGCTCGGCGACGCGCAGGATGAAGCCACTCGCCGACGCGCTCGGGAGGCGACCCGCGATATGTTGAAGGCACGCTCGGCTGCGAGCCCTGCAGTCTATATCCAGGCGGCGCCTCTCGAGAGCGAGGCGCTCGAACGCGACCTCGTGGAAATTATGCCCTCCGCTCCCGACGGCGTTCTGCTGGAAGACGCGCAGACCGGCGCAAACGTCCAACATCTTTCCGCGAAGCTTGCCGTCGCCGAGGCGCTCGCGGGTCTCGAGGAGCGACGAACGGACATACTCGCTCTTGTGCAATCGCCGGCAGGCGTCCTCTCCCTCAGTGGCTTCGCCGGCGCATCGGCGCGTCTCGCGGCCCTCGTCTTCGACGAAGATGCGCTGCGGGAGCGCCTTTCCTGCACGGGCGCTTCTCCGCTATCGGTTGCGCGGTCGCTTATCGCCCTCGGCGCCGCGGCGGCGGGGGTGGCGGCCATCTCCCGCCTCCCGCGGGACGCTGGGGACGAAAACGCCGTCGCCAAGCGATGCCGCGACCTTCATTTGGAGGGGTTTACGGGAATCGCCGCCGCCTGTTCCCAGTTCGAGGCCGTCCGCCGCGCCTTTGGCGAGGATTCGGAAACCCTTGGGGGATGATCGACAAATGGCCATTTTCTGGGCCATATCTCTGCGCATGAAGCGAACCCTGTCCCCGGCGCTTGCGCTTTTGCTTGCGAGCGCCGCGCCGGCGGCGGCGCAGTCGGACGCTACGACCGAATCCGCCCATCCGCATCGGCCGCCTTCCCCCGCTCGGGAGGAAGCCCATGCGTCTCTCAGCCTCTCAGCGACGCTGACTCCAAACGACCCGCAGCATGTGCGCTCCGGCGTCGTCTGGAGAGTGTTCGACGAATCCGCGCAGCCCGACGGTTCGCATCGGCTCGTCGCCGAGTCGCGAGACGCGGCGCCGGTCTTTTCTCTGCCGGACGGAGCCTACATTGTGCACGCGGCTTTCGGCCTCGCGGGCGTGACGCGGCGCGTCGCAATCGAGGGGCGCAGTGTCAGCGAACGGCTCGTCCTCAATGCGGGAGGCCTGAAGCTGATCGACAAACTCGGCGAAACGCAAATTCCGCCCCAGCGTCTGTCGATCTCCATCTATGTGCCGGAGCGCGGCAATTCCGAAGCGAAACTCGTTCTCGCCAACGCCAAGGCGGACGAAACGCTATGTTTGCCGGAGGGCTCCTATCATATCGTCTCCACTTTGCTCGACACCTCGCAAGGCGCGCAGGGCGGAAACAACGCCACCAATTCGGTCGTCACTGCGGATTTGCGGGTGCCTGCCGGCAAGGTGATCGAGGCCACGCTGCGTCATCGCGCCGCGACGATGACGCTGAAACTTGTCAATTCGCCTGGCGGAGAAGCGCTGGCGAATACGTCCTTTTCGGTGCTGACGCCAGGCGGCGACGTCATTCGCGAATTGATCGGGGCGTTTCCCGCGCTGGTCCTCGCCGAGGGCGAATATGTCGCCATCGCCCGCCACGAGTCCAAGACCTATCAGACCACGTTCAAGGTGCAATCGACCGTGGATAGGGATGTGGAAATAGTCGTGCAGCCGCAGCCCGCGTCCGCTCCGGACAAATAACAAACCACTTGCATCGACCCGCCCAATAAAAAACGCGGAGCGTCGAACGCTCCGCATTTGTTTATGCAGTTCGACAGGCGTTTATTTGAACGTCGCCGAGGTGAAATCGATCGAGAGCGAAGCGACGAAGCGCTGTCCGCACCAGCTTGACGAACTCTGGCCCGTAAACGTGTTGATCGAGGCGATAAAGTTGCCCGACGGATCTGAGGTGTTGAGGAAGCAGCCTGCGCGCGTCAGGTTGGAGTCATAGTAGCGCAGATCGAGCGTGACCATGTTCCAATTATAGGACGCGCCAACGTTCCAGGTGTTGTAGCTCGCGAATTTGAAACCGTGATTACCGAGGTAAAATCCGTTGCGTAGGAAGTTGGTGTCCGGATCAATGTAGCTGAAGCCATATTGCGACGTGGCCATACCGAGATAGTAATGACCGAAGGCGCCGGAGAGCGAGAAGCCCGAGTAGTCGGTGTTCGCGAAGGGCGTCACTTTGGCGTTGATTTCCGAATATAGGCCATGTGCGCCGTAATTGTTCCAGTTGGGGTCATAGGCGATCTGGCCGCCAAGGGTCAGATAGTCGTTCACCGCCCAGGACGGCTTGAAGTAGATTTCGACATAGCTCGGATCGAAGGCGGTGGTCGGAGTTGCATTTGGCGAATTCTTGAAGGTCGTCACGGGTATGACGCCGCCGATGAACCATTGCTGATGGTTGCTCGGATAGGCGTAATAGATTGCGCCGAAATCGAGGGTCAAGGGACCCCAGGTCGGGCGAATGCCGCCGTAAATGTCGACTTCGGCGAGGGGGCTCGTCGGCAGATGGACGTTGGTGACCGAAGTGCCAGCGTAGAACCAGCCGTAACGAAGTTCGCCATAGAAGTTTCCGGCAGGACGATGGGCGCTGTTGGAAATGCCGCGAACGATGTAATCGGACATGAACTTCGCGCCGTAGGCGTAGTCGAAGCCCGCGCTCAGAAAGTCCAGATTGGGCTCGGGCAAGGCGATCCACGGCTTCGGCGCCGGCGGCGGTTCCGGCGCGGCTTTCTTTTTGCTGTCCAGATCGGCTGCAAAGGCCGAGTTCAAAGCAAGGGTCGCCGCCGCGACGCCGATTAGCATTTTCCTTTTCATGCCCAGGGACTCCGAATCTGGAAGATTGTATTCCGATTCATCGCGACGAATGCGATTTCCATCAAGTCCAAGCTCGGAGCATTTGCCTATCAATTAGGCGAAAATCGAAGTCCAAAAGATTTGTTTGTCTAGAGTGACTAAATTGTCACAATATTTTGAGGCTTAAAGCGATGGAAGCCAATGTTTCTCATCCGCCGTCGAGGCCTGTAATCTCCAACGGCTTTTGCGCGCGCGCAAGAAAGGCGGCGGGAATGTTGGCGCGGCCGTCTTCGGCGTCGGTGGCGCTTTGCGGCGGCGCTTTCCACTCGAATGCGTCGAGCCTTCCGGTGACCGGGGAAATCGGCGCCCAGCTTTTCGCGACGACGCCGTCGGCGATCCAGACCGGGTCGCGTGGCGCGCGGGAGCCGCGCGCGAGCCATTCGCGCACGACGCCGTCCGGTCCGTTTTCGGCGTCTTCGAGTTCCGCCATCAAAAGGCAGGTCTGCGCCGTTGGCTGGACGTTGTCGTCTTCGACGAGCGGCGTCAGCGCCCTGCGCGCCATATGAAGGTGGCGCGCGGCGAGTGCGGCGCGCGCCAACAGATGGCGGCTCTCGGTCGCGGTAGGCGCGGCCTGCACGAGCTTCGCGACCCTGGTCAGCCGCTCCGTATTGGACTCTCCCGGCGCGGCTTCGAAATAGGCCTCAGCGAGATCAGGATGCGGATTGATCGCCCAGGCGCTCTCGACAAGTTTCAGCGCCTTTTTGCGTTCCCCGCTCCTCGCGAGAATCCTCGCTGAAAGCGCGGCGGCCGGCACGAAGCCCGGCACGCGCTTCAAAGCGAGCCGCGCCAGCACAAGCGCCTCATGCGCATCGCTGTCCCGTTTCTCCATCGCGAGCGCCGTCTCCGCGACGGCCCGCAGGCGCTGCGCCGTGGTTAGGTCGATCGATTTGGACTTCAAATTATGTTCGATGGCGTTGCGCACCCTCTCCCATTCGCCTTGCGCAGCATAATGTTCGATGACGGCGGCGCCGGCCCAGGGCAGGGGAGCGATTTCATGCGCCGCGCGGGCGAAATGTTGCGCCGCTTCAATGTCGTTGCGCCGCTGCGCTTCGATATGGAGGCCGCGCAGCCCAAGCATTTTAGTTTCGGGCGCGAGCGTCATTTCGTGGAACGCCGCTTCCGCGGCGCGACGGTCGCCGGAGAGTTGCGCCGCTTGCGCCTTGAGGAGCTTCGTCAAAGGCTCGTGATCGAGATATTTCTCGGCGTCCGCGGCGGCTCTTGCGGCGCGGGCCGCGTCGCCGGAGGCCGCAGCGATAATGCCGCGCGACAGTGCGTGATAGCCTTTCTCACGACGCTTCTGGCGTCCTGCGCGAGTCAGCCGGCCGGGGGCGCGCAAGATCAGCATGACGATCGCCCAGCCCACGACAATCGCCGCCACGCCCGCGATGAAAACGCCGATGGCTACGGCGACGGACGTATCGAGATGGTAGCTGCCCCAGTCGATGGCGATCGAACCGGGTTGGTCGATAATCCGCTCCAGCACATAGGCTGCAACGGCCAAAGCCGCGATGTAGAGAAGCAGCAGCGCCATGGGCCGGGTTCCTCGCCTCAGCTCTTGTTGCGGCCGAGCGCGGCGATCGCGCCCGACAATAAATCCGCGGAGGCCTTTTCGGCGTCGCGGCGCTGGCGCAAAAGTTCGCCAAAGGCGCTTTCCTCCGTCTTTGCCGAACTGGGCAACAGATCGAACGACGCGGCCGCCGCTGCGACGTCGTTGTGCTTCAAGGCGGATCGGATCGTCTCCACGCGATCGGAGACGGTCGTGGTGGGTGGCTCGTCGATGGGCCGCACGCGAACCATACGCCCGAGGGCCAGCATTACGCGATCGAGATACGAGCTCGTGGATTTTGGCGTGTCGATAGCCTGCAGCCGCCTCGCCACCGGCTCGAAGCCGTGCAGCAGTTGTTCAGGCGTCATCGCCCCCTTTTCCGCGGAGGGCGCCAGCGCGGCCAAAAGCTCGGGATCGGCGCCGAGCGACGAAAGAGCGGCAAGCTCGACCGAATAGGGCCGCCCTTTTTCGATCTCCTGATTCAAAGACTGCGCAACCACAACGAGTTCCGCCGCGCCGCCCTTTTTCCCCGGCGGGGCCTTCACCTCGGAAGACTCTTGCGGCGCGCGCAGTTCGCTCTTCGGCGCCTCCAATTTCTCGCGCAACGCTTTGATCTCGCCGCCGAGTTCGTCGATGCGTCCTTCAAGGGCGGTAAGATAATCGCGTTCCGAGAGCGATTCTGCGTCCGGGGCCGGCTTGTCGGCGCTCGCCGCATGGGCGGCGCGGGCTTCCTCCGCCGTTTTCAGGGCGGATTGGGCAAGCCGCTCGACTTCTCCGATCCGCTTTAGCAGCGCCTCGCGATCCTCGTTCTGGACCGCCGCTTCGCGCGGAGGGCTCGCCTCGGCGGGCGAAGGGCGCACTTGGGCGGGCGGAGCTTCGACCGCAGGACTTTTGGGCGGAGTCTCGACCGGGGCCGCGGCCGCCTCGGCCTCCACTTTCGGTCGCGCCTCCGGCTCAGCATGCGGGGCGCCCCGCGGGGCGGGGGTGTTGTCGACCTCCGCAACCGGGGCCGGCTCCTTTACGGCGACGCTCGGCGGCGGGGTCTTTTTGGTCTCAAAGATTCCTGACGCCTTTTCGCGGACGACCGAAAGCGGCTCCTCGGCCGCCGTCTCGATGGCGTCGGTAAGGGCGCGCAGCCCTTCATTCTTGTCCCTGAGAGCGAAGGCGCCGGCGATTGCAGCCGCCGCAAGGGCGATCAAGCCGAGGATGATCCGGCCGAGGGATAACCCCGATTTCCTGGGCGGCTGGGAGAAGGCTGACTCGGAAAGCGCTTCTGCTCCGTCGCTTTCCGCGTCAGGAGCAATTTCCTCGGGCGGAGACGCCGCTTCGCTATCCGATGCGTCGGCAGTGCGCGGACGCCGAGTTAGATGAGCGAATTTTCCAGATTGAGGAACACCTTTCCGCCTGTCCGACTCGGCGCCATCAATGTCTGAGCCTTTAGCGGAATTTTCCGGATCGTCTTGCGCCATCGTCGTCATCCTCGCCCAGTCCCTTATAAACGAGCTGCGGCGCCCGCGAAACTGGCGTCGCGCGTTGAGCGCGACGCCGGAGATCGCATCGGATTGCAAACGCGCGCTCGATCAATCCGAAGAAGGCCTATATTCCCGCCGCCTCCGTCAGCGCGAGCGTCCGCCGCGCAATTTCGAGATGGAGCCGCTCCACCATCTGCCCGTCGATTTGCACGACACCGATGGCGGCGTTTTCCGGCAAGTCGAATGTTTCGATGATTTTGCGCGCGAAGGCGACCTCTTCAACGCTCGGCGCGAAAATCTCGTTCACGGCGCCGATCTGAGACGGATGAATCAGCATTTTGCCGTCCATGCCGAGATCGCGGCCCTGCGCGGCTTCGCGGCGCAATCCGTTCTCGTCATTGAAGTCGTTATATATGCCGTCGATGATTTCAACGCCGTGCAGGCGCGCAGCAAGCACGGACGCCGACAGCCAGGAAAGAATCGACGTCCGGCCCGGCGTCAATCGCGCGCGCGTCGACTTGGCGATGTCATTGGGGCCGAGCACGATTGCGTCGAGCCGCGCGGCGGCGTCGTCCGCAGCGCTTGCGATTTTTTCAACGTCGAAAATTGCGCGCGGCGTTTCGATCATCGCCCAGAGCCGCGTATGCGCGGGCGCTCCCGCCGCGGCGATGCGCTTTGCGGCGTCGAGCACATCGCTGCGCGCATTCACTTTGGGAATGACGATCGCCGCCGGTCCAGCCGGCGCGACGGCGGCGATGTCGGCTTCATGCCAGGGTGAACCCGGAGCGTTGACGCGCACCGCAATTTCCCTCGCGCCATAGCCTCCGCCGCGAAGCGCCGCGACGACCTGTTCGCGAGCCATTTCTTTAGCGCTCTCGGCGACGCCGTCCTCAAGTTCGAACATCAAAACATCGGCGGGGAGGCTTTTGCCCCTCTCCAGGGCTCGCGCATTGGAGCCCGGCATTGCCAAAACGCTCCGCCTCAGTCGTAAAATCATGATCTTCTCCAGCCGACGGCAATTTGCGGGTTATCGCCCAGGCGCCGTTCTCGCTCCAGCGAATTCCGCTTGCCTGTTCCATCGCGCTCCACAATAAAGGACGCGCTTTCGCTGCGCTAATTCACAGGCGTAGGCCAGAAATTCCGGCGGGAGGCGGCGAGGATGACATCATGACCCAACCTGGAGTTCCGGCATCCGAGGCGAATCTCCCGGATCATCTCGTCAAAGGCTATGAGACCTTCCTCTCTGGGCGGTTTCGCCGCGAGCAGGAGCGGTTTCGCGAGCTCGGCGAAAAAGGCCAAAGTCCCAAAACAATGGTCGTGAGCTGCTGCGACTCGCGCGTTGCGCCCGAGGCCATTTTCGACGCGGGGCCCGGCGAACTCTTCGTCTTGCGCAACGTCGCCAATCTCGTGCCGCCCTATGCTCCCGACGACGACTATCACGGCACTTCGGCCGCGCTTGAATATGCGGTGATGGCGCTCAAAGTTCAGCACATCGTCGTGCTCGGACACGCCCAATGCGGCGGCGTGCGAGCCTATGCCGAAAACGAGGCCAAGGCGGACCTGCCGCCTTTGTCGCTCGGCGATTTCATCGGCCGCTGGATCAAGCTTCTGGCGCCCGCCGCGGAAAGGGTCGGGCCGCCGACCTCGCCCCTGGAGGAAGGCTACACCGAACGGCTCGAATTCGAGTCGATCAAACAGGCGCTGCGCAATCTGCGAAGTTTTCCGATGATCAACGTGCTCGAGCAGCGGCATTATCTACATTTGCACGGAGCTTATTTCGGCGTCATGGACGGGCGACTGCTGGCGCTCGACGAAACGACAGGCCAGTTCAACCCGGTCGCGCCCGCCGTCCATGCCGCGTCCATGAGCGAGGCGCGGTTTTGAACGTGTCTTCTATCGCCGATCAATCGGCCGATTCCTTTCCCGACATTCCTTTCATCTCCGGCCTGTCGGAGCTTGCGCCGGGTTACGACGGGATTCTGTGCGACGTCTGGGGCGTTCTGATCGACGGAAAGAGTCACTTTCCGAAAGCGGCGCACGCGCTCGTGCAATTTCGCGATCTCGGCGGGTCGGTTGTTCTCGTCACCAACGCCTCTCGCCCGAGCGACGAAGTGCGTCGCCAGCTCTTCGGACTTGGTCTTCCGCAGAATTGCTTCGATGACATCGTCTCGGCCGGCGAATTGACGCTTGGAGAGATCGTCGCGCGCAAGGGCGAGGCGTGCTTTCATCTCGGTCCCCAGCGAGACGCGGGATTGTTCGAGGAGGCGAGCCGGCGCCTTGACGCGCCGCTGACGATGGCCGCCTCCATAGCGACGGCGGATTACGTTGTCTGCACCGGGCTCGTTGACGAGCGCAACGAGGCCCCGCAGGACTATGACTCGCGACTGGCCGAGATGCGCGCGCGCAATCTCGTGATGCTATGCGCCAATCCCGACATTGTGGTTGGCGTCGGCGATGAGATTTTGTGGTGCGCCGGCGCATTGGCGGAGCGTTACGCCGCCATCGGCGGCGAGGTCGTCATGGCAGGAAAGCCGCATGCTCCGATCTATTCGGCGGCGCTCGGCAAGATCGACGCGCTGCGTCAGGGGAATGTGCCAAAAAAACGCGTTCTTGCAATCGGAGATGGCGCAGCGACGGACCTCGCGGGAGCCGGGCGCGCGGGCCTCGATTCCCTTTTCATCGTGGATGGCATTCACCGGGAAGAGCTGCGCTCCGGCGACGGCGCCCTCGTCAAAGCTGCGCTGGAGCGACTTTTTCATCAATCCGGCGCAAAACCAGCGGCTTTGGCCGCGGAACTTGTGTGGTAAAAGGAAGCGAAGCCGCGCGGCCAACCCTTGGTGAATCCCTATGTCCGAACCGTTCAAAATCTATTATTTCGAGGACTTGAGCGTCGGCATGCGCGAGACCTTGATGAAGGCCGTCATGGACGACGACGTGATCGCCTTCGCCGATCTTTCGGGGGACCGCAATCCCATCCATCTCTCGGACCATTTCGCCAGCAAGACGCGGTTCGGAGAGCGCATCGTGCACGGGCTATACACGGCTTCGCTCATCTCCACCGTGATCGGCATGTATTTGCCGGGACCCGGCGCCGTCTATCTTTCTCAGACGCTCAATTTCCGTGCGCCCGTGAAAATCGGCGACGTCATCACAGTGGCGGTGGAAGTTGTGGAGCTTGTCGAGAAGGGCCGTCGCGCCAAGCTCAAATGCGAATGCCTCGTCGACGGCAAGGTGGTGCTCGACGGCGAGGCTCTGGTGATGGTGCCGAGCCGCGAGCAGGCGAACCGTGCGGCCGTCATGGAGAAACCCGCCTCGGCATGACTCTTCGCAGCCGCGATGCAGACGCCACGCAACCGGAAAATTCCTTGTCTCATCCGGCTCGCCCTTTCACCATCGCGCGCGATCCGAGCGGGCCGCCCGAGGGGCTCGCAGGAGCGGTCGTCGCGCTCGGAAATTTCGACGGAGTGCATCGCGGCCATAGGGGCGTCATCGAACGCGCCAAAGCCTTGGCGAGACGCCTCGGAAAGCCCTGCGCCTTGCTGACCTTCGAGCCGCATCCGGCCGATGTCTTCGACGGACGCTCCGTTATCTTCCGTCTGACGCCGCCGGACGCGAAAGCGGCGTTGCTGGCGCGCATGGGGCTCGACGGGATGATCATTCTGACATTCGATCCGAGCTTCGCCGCGCGTACCGCCCGCGACTTCACGGAGCAGGTGCTTTCGCGTCGTCTCGGCGTTTCGGCCGCGGTCGCGGGCTACGACTTCCGCTTCGGTGCGAAGCGTGCGGGAACCGCCGAATTCCTGCGCGAGGAAGGAGCGCGACTCGGATTCGCCGTCGAGATTGTCGAACGCATCACGCAGGATGAAGAGGGAAGTCTCGAAGCCGTCTCCTCCACAGCGACGCGCGACGCGCTCGAAAAGGGAGACGTTGAACTGGCGCGCCGCCTGTTGGGCCATCGCTATTTCATCGAGGGCGTGGTGATCCAAGGCGACAAAAGAGGCCGCACGCTCGGCTTTCCGACCGCGAACATTCGGCTCGATCCTTCCACCCGCCTGAAGCACGGCATTTATGCAGTGACCCTCGAGACGAACGGCCGTGTTTATGAAGGCGTCGCCAGTTTCGGACGTCGCCCGACGTTCGACAATGGTCCGCCGCTGCTGGAGGTCTATGTCTTCGATTTCGATGGCGACCTGTACGGCAAAAAGGCGGAGGTTGTCTTTTACGCCTTCATCAGGGGCGAGGCGAAATTCCCCTCGGCCGATGCGCTGGTCGCGCAAATGCGCGACGACGAAAAAAAAGCCCGCGCCATGCTTGCGCGCCGAAACGACAAGGTCTGAATTATTCGGGAGCGCCGCGACGTCTGCGCCGACAATTCGCCGCCGTCGCGCGACCATAGTCTAGCGATAAGAAATCAAAGACAAAACACCTTTGCAGGAGAGCGCCATGACGAAGGAGCCTGAGGGACGGGTCGAAATCATAATGCCGGGCGAAGAGCGATCGGCGATGCGCGTCTGGGTCGCCACCAATTCCCATGAAATCAAGGTCGTGAAGCTTGGCCCGCTGCAAAGCCTCGCGATTGGGATCGTCATATTGCTCATTTTGTGGCTGGGTTTTCTGTTTCTGTCAGGGGTTTTCCTGATCGTCGCGCCCATCGCCCTGGTGGCGGCGGCGGTCGCCTATGTTGCGGGCCGTTTGGGGGTCAGGCGGCCGGGCTGAAGGCGATCGCCCGCTCTTTTCGGGGCGCTCTCCGGCTGATAGGAAGGGCGCATGGCCTTTCGCGCTGTCATTCGAATTAGCGACCCGGTCCGCGCCGGAGCCTAGAGCTCGCGCGGTTCCGGGCTTTCGCGCCCGAATTGGCGCCCCCTCCCCAAATCATTTATGTGACGCTGGCTTCGCCCCCGACAGCGCGCCCGCACCATCGGTCTGACATCAAATGAACGACGAGACGCCAAAAGGCCCGGACTATTCCAAGACGCTTTATCTGCCCGTGACGGACTTCCCCATGCGCGCGGGCCTGCCGCAGCGCGAGCCGGAGCTTCTGGCCCGCTGGCAGAAGATCGGTCTTTACGAGAAGCTGCGCGCGGCGGGGAAGGGCAGGCCGAAATTCGTGCTGCACGATGGGCCGCCCTACGCCAATGGCAATATTCATATCGGCCATTCGCTCAACAAAATCCTGAAAGACCTTGTGACGCGCAGTCAGCAGATGGCGGGCAAGGATTCGAATTACGTTCCCGGCTGGGACTGTCATGGCCTGCCGATCGAATGGAAGATCGAAGAGGAGAACTACCGCGCCAAGGGCAAGAAGAAACCCGATTTCGCGCATCCGCAGGAAATGGTCGCCTTTCGCCGCGAATGCCGCGCCTATGCGGATCACTGGCTTTCCGTACAGCGCGAGGAGTTCAAGCGCCTGGGCGTTACCGGCGATTGGGCGCATCCTTATTCGACGATGGCGTTTCCCGCCGAAGCGCAGATCGCCCGCGAGATCATGAAATTCGCGGAGAACGGGCTGCTCTATCGCGGCTCCAAGCCCGTGATGTGGAGCGTCGTGGAGAAGACCGCATTGGCGGAGGCGGAGGTCGAGTACGAGGACTATACGAGCGATCAAGTGTGGGTGGGTTTTCCGGTGAAAAGCGTATCCGAAACCATCACTTTCGTTGTCGACAATTTGCCCGCAGTCTCTCGGCCCGATCCGCTAAGGGATCTGATTGATGCGTCTTTAGTCATTTGGACAACTACACCGTGGACGATACCTGGCAACAGGGCGATCAGCTTTTCGCAAAAGACCAGCTACGGTCTATATAAAATTGCGTCACTGCTCGAAGGCAGTCATGCAATTATAGGCAAAACATATGTCGTCGCAGACAAACTTGCCGATGATGTGTTCGCGAAGATGAAGGTGGTCAGCAAGAAACTTTACGACATTCCACCCGACCAAATCGGCAAGATCACCTGCGCCCACCCGCTCGCTCGACTTGGATACAACTTCGATGTCCCCCTCTTCGACGGCGAACATGTCACCGATGACACAGGCACCGGCTTTGTGCACACCGCGCCGGGACATGGCCGCGAGGACTTCGACATATGGATGGCGAATGGCCGCGAGCTAACTGAACGCGGCATCGACACGCGCATTCCTTATACGGTCGATGAGGACGGCTTCTACACAAAGGATGCGCCGGGCTTCGAGGGCAAGCGCGTCATCACCGACAAAGGCGACAAGGGCGACGCCAACGAAGCCGTGATTCAGGCGCTCATTCAAGCGAGGAATCTCGTCGCGCGCGGAAAGCTGAAGCATCAATATCCACATAGCTGGCGCTCCAAAAAGCCGGTGATCTTTCGCAATACGCCGCAATGGTTCATTGCGATGGATAGGCCATTTGCACATTCGAACCCTCGTCCTGAGGAGGCGCGAAGCGCCGTCTCGAAGGGCGAGGGTTCGAGGCCTCCATCCTTCGAGATGCGTGCTGTGCACGCTCCTCAGGATGAGGGCGCGAACCTCCGCACGCTGCGCTCCATCGCGCTCGAGGAAATCGCGCGCACGCAATGGGCTCCGCCCGCGGGCGAAAACCGCATCAGAGGCATGGTCGCTAATCGCCCGGATTGGGTGGTGTCGCGCCAGCGCGCCTGGGGCGTGCCGATTGTGGTCTTCGTGCGAAAATCGGACGCCGAGATCCTGCGTGACCCGCGCGTCAATGCGCGTATCGTCGGAGCCTTCGAGAAGGAAGGCGCCGACGCCTGGTACGAAGCCGGCGCCGCGGAGCGTTTTCTCGCGCCCGATTACGATCCGAATGACTATGAAAAAGTCTCCGACGTTCTCGACGTCTGGTTCGACTCCGGTTCGACGCATGCCTTTGTGCTCGAAGATCCCGTTCACTTTCCTGGCCTTGCCGGCGTCAAACGCAAACGCGACGGCGGCGCGGACGAGGTCATGTATCTCGAAGGCTCCGACCAGCATCGCGGCTGGTTTCAATCCTCGCTTCTCGAGAGCTGCGGCACGCGCGGACGCGCGCCCTTCGACATTGTGCTGACGCATGGCTTCACGCTCGATGAGAAGGGCCGCAAAATGTCGAAGTCGCTCGGCAATCAGACGGCGCCGCAGGACATCATCAAGCAATCCGGCGCCGATATTCTTCGGCTTTGGGCGGCGAGCGTCGACTATTCTGACGATCAGCGCATCGGGCCGGAAATTCTCAAGACCGTATCCGACAATTACCGCAAGATGCGCAATACGATCCGCTGGATGCTCGGGACGCTCGCGCATTACGAGAAGGCGGAGGCTTATGACGCCGCCTCCATGGACCAGCTGGAGCGGCTCATGCTGCATCGGCTCGTCGAGCTCGACGCCGTCGTACGCGAGGCTTACGCGTCTTTCGATTACGCGCGCGTCGTCGCGGCGCTGTCGTCCTTCCTGAACACGGAGCTTTCGGCCTTTTACTTCGACATTCGAAAGGATGCGCTTTATTGCGATCCGCCGTCGAGCAAGAAGCGCCGCGCCGCGCTCGAGACGATCGAGACGATTTTCCGCAGCGTCGCTTTGTGGCTGGCGCCCATACTCGTCTTCACGGCGGAAGAGGCCTGGCTGTCGCGCTATCCGGGCGCCGTTTCGATCCATCTCGAAACCTTCCCGGAGATTCCCTCCGCTTGGCGCTATGACGCGCTTGCGGAGAAATGGGAGAAGATTCGCGCGGTTCGCTCCGTCGTCACGGGCGCGCTCGAAATCGAGCGCGCGCAAAAGCGCATCGGCTCCTCGCTCGAGGCGGCGCCGGTCGTTTATGTCGCCGACGAAGAGTTGCGCGCCGCGCTTGACGGCGTCGATTTCGCCGAGGTCTGCATCGTCTCGGACATTGAGATTGTCGCGGGCGAGGGTCCTGCGGACGCCTTCCGTCTTGCGGAGGCGAAGGGCGTCGCGGTCGTTCCCGCGCGCGCTTCCGGCGTTAAATGCGAGAGGTCGTGGAAATATTTCGATCCCGCGACGGCGGAGCCGGACTTTCCCCGCGTTACGCCGCGCGATGCGCGAGCCCTGCGGGAGCTTGAGGCGCTTGCTGGATGAATTGGTTTTGGCCTTCGCGAAAATAGGAAAATAGATTGAGGCGGCAGAGAATGGAGACTTAGAACAGGTGAAGGTTATCATCGCCTTCCTCGCCAATACGATCGCCAATTTCGTCATCGGGCTGCTCGTCGCGAAATTTCTCGGCCCCGAGGAATACGGCCGCTTCGCCCTGGCTTTCGCAATTGGCGTCGTCGTGCAGACGGCGTTGTTCGAATGGGTGCGCCTTTCGGCGACACGTTTCTATTCCGAGCGCACGCGCGAGAACGAGCCCGTCATTCGCTCGACGCTCGACGCATCCTTCGTATATGTCACGATAGGACTCGTCGTCGTCACGGCGCTTTACGCTTTCCTCGGACCGACGCTCGACTTCGACAACACGTTGATCCTTCTCGCCTTGCTGACCTCGGTCGCAAATGGCGTCTTCGATTACGCAACCGCGCTCCTGCGCGCGCGATTTCAGGACCGGCTCTATGGCCGTCTCATTCTGGTGAAAAACGCCCTCGCGCTCGCTTTGACGGGCGGCGGCGCGTTTTTTTTCCATTCCGCGGGCGTCGCAATGGCCGGCGGCGTTCTCAGCCTCGTGGGCGCCGTGCTGACTGCGCGCGCGTCGCTGCGCGATTCTGGCGCGAGTCCGCGAGAGGCGCGCCTTTATATGGCGCGCGCGCTCTTTGCTTATTCGGCGCCTATCGTCGCCGCCAATATGCTTTATCAGGCGGTGCCGCTCGCCGGGCGCAGCTTTGTTGCGAGCGTTCATGGCTTCGCGGAGACCGGACAGTTCTCGCTTGCCTTCGACCTCGGCCTTCGCGCCATTTCGGCTTTGGGATCGGCGCTCGACGTGCTGCTCTTTCAAATCGCCGTCGCGGCGCATGACGAACACGGTCCGGACAGAGCGCGTGAACAGATCGCGCGCAACATGAGCATCGTCATCGCTTTGCTGATGCCGGCCTGCGTCGGAACTTTTCTGGTTATGCCGTCCATTGAACGTCTTATCGTGCCCGAGCAATTTCGCGGGCCTTTCGGTCATTATCTCAGCCTGTTGCTGCCCGGACTCTTTGCGCTCGCCGTGATTCAATTCGCGATCAATCCCGTGTTCCAGATCGCCAAGGAAACACGTCCGCTTATATACGCGGCGATTGTCGCGGTGGTTTCCGGACTGCTGCTGATGATCGTTCTGCCGCGCGGCGTGGACGCGTCCAGCTTCGCGCTGGCCCAATGTGGCGCCTATATTGCGGCGCTCGGCGCCGTATTGGTCTTCGCGGCCCGCACCGAGCCGATTTGGCCGCGCATAAGGGACCTTCTCGGGTCCACGGTGGCGACAGGCGCCATGACCGCCGCGATCTGGCCGATGCGCAGCTTTTCGCCGGGATTTCTGACATTGCTGCTGGAGGTTGCCGTCGGGGTTTTGGTTTTCGCCGTCCTCACCTTAATCTTCGACACGGCGGGCCTTCGCGGCCTTGTCCTGGCGCGGCTGCGGCCCATACTGGCTCGAGCCTGAGGCCGCGCCGCGAGTCTCGCGCCGTCGTCTTGTGAAGCGGAAAGGATCCGATCGATGGTGATGCCGCTTCACGACGACGCACCGATGAAATATCTGCGCTGGCCGATCACGAACTGGACGCTGATCGCAATCAACATAGCGGTGTTCGCGCTCGTTCAGAGCGAGGTCTTCGGCGACCCACTCACGATCATGCGAGGCTTCGCCCTGATTCCGGCTGTCCTCTTCGGCGAGGCGAAGCTCGCAGACTGGATCGTCTCTCCGTCCGCCCCATTCACGCTGATCACGAGTCTGTTCTTTCACTCGGGATTTTGGCATCTCGCGGGGAATATGCTGTTCCTCTATGTCTTCGGCGACAATGTCGAAGACGCGATGGGCTCGTTCTTCTATTTGCTGTTCTATCTCTGCTGCGGCGTTATGGGCGGCTATTTCTTCGCGCTCGCCGCGCCACATACGGTCACGCCGCTCGTCGGCGCCTCGGCGGCGATTTCGGGCGTCTGCGCGGCGTTCCTGCTGCTCTTTCCAAAATCGACCGTTTTCGGCCTCGTCGCGGGGATCATTCCCGTGCACGCCCCGGCTTATCTTTTCGTCGGAACATGGATCGCGCTGCAGTTCTTCAACGCCATCTCTACGGAACATGGGCGCGTCGCCTGGTGGGCGCATGTCGGCGGCATAGCGGCGGGCCTCGTCATCACGCCCATGTTCAAGCGCCGCAAAGTGCGCCTCTTTGGCCCGAAGCCCCAGAAGGGGCCTTGGGAGGCGTGAGGCGAGAATGGAAATAAAAAAGCCGGCGATTGCGCGCCGGCTTCTTTGTTCGAACTGCGCCGCGGTCAGTGCGGCGCCGCGCCGAGGCTTCCCACATCCACCTTCACGCCCGGCCCTTGAGTCGAGCTGAGCGCCACGCGCTGGATGTATGTTCCCTTTGACCCCGCAGGCTTCGCTTTGGCGACGGCGTCGACGAAGGCCTTGATGTTTTCGAGGAGCTTGCCGTCGTCGAAACTCGCCTTGCCGACGGTGCCTTGCACAATGCCCGCCTTTTCGACGCGAAACTCCACCGCGCCGCCCTTCGAGGCCTTCACCGCGGCGGCGACGTCCATCGTCACCGTGCCGACTTTCGGATTGGGCATCAGGCCGCGCGGACCCAAAACCTTGCCGAGGCGGCCGACGAGAGGCATCATGTCGGGCGTCGCGATGCAGCGGTCGAAATCAATTACTCCGCCCTGCACAGTCGTCACCAGATCCTCGGCTCCGACAATATCCGCGCCAGCGGCCTTGGCCTCGTCGGCCTTCGGACCGCGCGCGAAGACCGCGACGCGTAGCGTGCGGCCGGTGCCGTTCGGCAGATTGACGACGCCGCGCACCATCTGGTCCGCGTGCTTCGGGTCCACGCCGAGATTCATGGCGATTTCGACAGATTCGTCGAATTTGGCCTTGGCCCGCTCGCGCACGAGCTTGACGGCTTCCGGCAGCGGGTAAAGCTTCGTGCGCTCGATTCCCTCGCGCGCCTTGGCGATGCGTTTTCCGATATGCGCCATGACTTACCCCACCACTTCAAGGCCAATGGAACGGGCGGAGCCCTCGATCATCGCGGCCGCGGCCTCGATGCTGTCGCAGTTGAGATCGGGCATTTTCTTTTTCGCGATCTCGTTGATCTGCGCGCGCGTCACCTGGCCGACAAATCCGCGGCCGGTGGTCTTGGCGCCCGATTTCACGCCCGCCGCCTGCTTGAGGAAGTAGGACACGGGCGGCTGCTTCATCTCGAAAGTGAAGGAGCGGTCCTGATAGGCGGTGATGACGACGGGGATGGGCATACCCTTCTCCATCTGCGCCGTCTTGGCGTTGAACGCCTTGCAGAACTCCATGATGTTCAATCCGCGCTGGCCGAGCGCGGGACCGATCGGCGGCGACGGGTTCGCCGAGCCGGCAGGCACTTGCAGTTTTATATAGCCGGCGATTTTTTTCGCCATTTTACCTCTCCAACATTGAACGGCGAAAAGCGCGCGAGTGAAGCGCGTTTACGCCGCCGGTTGCAGTTTGTGGTCCGGCATGGACTCCCAGATGGCGTCCGGGCATGCCCGCCACGTTTTTCCCTCTCCCAATCGCGGGAGAGGAAATTCGTCAAACCTTCTCCACCTGGCCGAACTCCAGTTCGACCGGCGTCGGGCGACCGAAGATCGACACAGCCACTTTCACGCGGGAGCGGGCGTCGTCCACTTCTTCGACCACGCCGTTGAAGGAGGCGAACGGGCCGTCGGCGACGCGAACCGTCTCGCCGACTTCGAACTGTACGGTGGGCTTCGGGCGCTCGACGCCCTCCGCCACCTGGCCTTTGATGCGCGCCGCCTCGTCCTCGCTGATCGGCATCGGCTTGTTGTCGGCGCCGAGAAATCCAGTCACTTTGGGCGTGTTCTTGATGAGCGAGAAGACCTGATCGGTCAGATCGCATTTCACGAGCACATAGCCCGGAAAGAACTTTCGCTCCGTGTTCACTTTGCGGCCGCGCCGCACTTCGACGACATGTTCAGTCGGAACGAGGATTTCCTCGAAACTGTCCGCAAGGTTGCGCTGCGCGGCCTGCTCGCGAATGGATTCGGCGACCTTCTTTTCGAAGTTCGAATAGGCGTGGACGATGTACCAGCGCATGCTCATGATGAATAAATCAGCTCCAATAGACCGCTAACCCATGCGAAGCAGCAACTTCACGCCGAAACGAAACGTCGAATCCACCAAAACGAAAAACAGGCTCGCGAACAGAACCATGAGGATCACCAGTCCGCTGGTGATCAGGGTCTCGCGACGCGTTGGCCAGGTGATCTTGCTCGCTTCCGAGCGGACCTCCTGAATGAATTGAAAGGGATTGACCATTCGACCACCGGACTTCGACGGAGAAGGAGGCGCCCCGGCGGGGGCTCGCCAAAACAGTCGCGGCGCGGGACCTGCCGGCCGCGCGCCACGAGAGTCGAGCTTATAGCGGCTTGCGGCGACCCCGCCAACAAAAAACTTGACCGATCGACGCGCTCTCAGGCGGCCGCGGCTTCGGGTATCAGCTCAGCGAGCGGCTGCGGCAGAAGCTCCAGCTCTTCCCGAGTCACCGCCGCAACCTTGCGCTTAACGTCGATCGGAAGCTCGCCGGACTGCTTGAACTCGGCAGGAAGGTTAGCCGGCCTATAGGCCGTTCCCGACTTGCCGTTGATCGGGCACGGCCGCCCAAGCTTGGCGAGGACGCTCCAATGCAGCCGCTCGTTGATATGCTCCTCCTTGGGATCGCCGGCGTTGCTGAAAAGACTGTGGCTCAAAGCGTCTGGCGAGAACATCTGGCGGCTGTGCGGGAAGAGCGAATCCACCAGCCACTTTTTCGCGGAGTCGTAGATTTCACCGTCGATGTTTGGTTTTAGCTCCGATTTGAGCGCTTCCGCGTCGAAGGCGAGGCCGGTCAGCGCTTTGGTTCTCGCGATCATCCAGAGCAGTGCGAGGTCAGAAAGGCCCTTATCGTGATATCCGCCGCCCACATTGCAATGCACGCCCGCGAACCAGGTTTGCTCGACATTCTTGGGCTGGGGACGGCCCTTTTCGATTGTCCAGAAGGTCGGCGTGAAAGGCCTGCGCCGCTCGTCGACGCCGATGGCGTGCAGGCCGTGGTCGATATGCTTGCCGAATTTCGTGTCCTGAAAACCAAAAACCCATTGGGTGATGTAGCGCCCGAGCGCGACGAGGCCGACGCCGGCGGGGACTCCGTAGGAGCCGACCGTGTCCCACACGCCGAGGCATTTGATGCGATTCATGGAGTGGACCTGTCCTTCTTCGCGGACCTTCGCGGCATTGGCGGTGAACGCGTGGCCGCCGGAACCTTCCGCCTCTTCGCTCCGCAAGGTTTTGCGCGCGCGGTAATTTGTCCACATGATGTCGAAGAGTTTCGGATCGGTGCTCTTTGGAATGCCCGAGGCGCCGATAAGGCCGGCCAGCGCGCGCGCCGCATAGGCGCCGCGCGAGAAGCCGTAAATATAAAGCTCCTGATCGTGCTCGTAATTCTCGATGACCCAGTTATAAGCGTCCTGCACGATCTTGCGTAAGCCGATGCCGACGGCGCCGCCAAGCAGACGTTCGAGCGCCAGCCCATCGGACCCAACGCCATTGAAATACTTGACATTCTGCACGACTCCGTCTTTTTCCGGCAGTATCAGCTTGGAAAGCGTTTCGGATTCCCGGGACATTTTGCAGACATTCGTCCCCGACCGCGGCGTATTCCACGTGCCGTCAAGCAAAACGATGTTGCGGATCATCTCGCCCTCCAATAATTTTCTGCGCCGCGAGACGTCGCGAATATTGCGTTCGAAATAATACGGCGCCTCGCGCCGCCGCTCGGAAGAGCGTGGCGCCGTTCGGATTGTGGAGCAAGGTTGAAAGACATTGCGCTTCGACTTTATGAGGGCGAATTGGCGTTCGCTATGGCGCGGCCCGGCCTGACAGGAGATAGCCGATGATAATGCGCGTGTTGCCACGTATCGCCGTAATCGCAGCTTTGGCCGTCTCCGCTTGCAACAGCGCGCGTCCTCCCGAAACAGTCGCCGCTCCGCCGGATGCGCTACGAAGTCCTGCTGCGGGAGGAGCGGGCTGCGAGGCGGTCATCGCGCGCTATAGGTCGGTGATCGAAAACGATCGCGCCATGGGCCATGTCAATCCGAAGGTCTATGATCAGATTAGCGGGGAAATCGGCGGAGCGCAGTCCGCCTGCGCGTCGGGGCAGGACGCTCGGGCGGTTGCTTTGGTGCGCGCAAGCAAATCGAGGCACGGCTATCCGGGGTGAAGGAGCCCAATCGCATGGCCAAAGCGCAATGGCGAGATGGTGCGTTTTGCACGCAGTTTGCGGGCGGAGTCGGCCATCGCAGGCGCAGCCTGAATGATAATTGGCCGAATAGGGCTGGCCAGGCGGCTAAGAATGGCCACAATTAGGCTTATTGATAGGGCGACGGACGCAAGATTAGTATCGAGGCTGATCGGCAGGCGCGCTAAACGGCGGCGGCGCTGCAAGTCCGGTAGATGCAAATACGCATCCGGCGTAATGACGCCTTATCGAGCCTCACGAGTCATCGCAACCTCTTAACAATCGGATTTGGAGCATGACCGCGCGCCACGATCACGACAGGCTGATAGCCGAATTCGAAGAATTGAAAAAGCGTCTGCGCGAGTCGCAGGAGCGCCAGGCCGGCGTCGAGCACGCCGGCGGAGAGCACGAATTTCCGCAAGCTTTCGCCGCCGAGCCTTACGCCGAGCGAGCGCCTGAGGCGCAGGCGAGAGATTCGTTTGCGCAGCAGGCGGAGGGCGTGAGGCCCGATCTTTCGGGACCATTCGCCGCCGAGCCTTTCGTCGCGCGAGTTCCCGAGCCGCAGGGTCGTTATCCGTCGATGCAGGACGGATTGCGGGAATCGTTGCGCGCAGATCGAGAAGCGCATGACGAACGGCGCCGGACGGTCGACGAGTTCAGCCTTATGGAACTCGATTTGCGGCGCGAGCGGCAGGAAGCGTCCGAGTTTTCGGCCGCGAGACGCATGGGCGTTCCAGACGCCGCGGAACTGGTCGCCATTCGCTCGTCCTTTGGGCCAACCGAGGATGGGGCGGGGGCGTTCGTAACGGCGCCGACTGCGGACGCCGCCGGCTCCAGGAGATGGCTCCCCATTATCGCCCTGATCGGACTTATCGCAGTCGTCGGGCTGGCCCTTGCATTTCGCGACGATTTGACCGGCCGCAATCGCGAGGCGAACGCGCCTCAGGCGCCGCTTCAGGACGACGCGGGATTGGCCGCCAAAGAACCGTCAGACGAGACCTCGCTCAGCCCGGAAGAGAAATCCGCCGCCGACGCTCTCATCAAGGAGCAATCGGAAGCGGTCGAATCCGCGCGGGCGCCGAATGAGTTGAAAACGAACGAGACGCCGTCCCAGACGGCGACCATCGCCCCCAACGCAGCTTCGGAGCCGAAGATAAAGGAAAATCCTGCGTCGCCCGCGCCGGCGCCGGCTGCGTCCAAGTCTGAACTGACGCAGCCGCCGGCGTCATCCGAGCGCTTTGTGCCGCCGAAGCCTTCAAATCCGCAGACGGCTCAGCCTTCGGCGGAGCCGGCGAAACCCAAGGTCATCTCCAAGCCTGCGGATCGTCCGCGAGCGGCGCAAGCGCCAAAGCCGTTGAAGGTAATAGCGGCTCCGCCAGCGGCGGAGACGAAGCTCAGGTCGGATCAGATTGCGGCGCCTCCGCTTCCAGTCGATGCGGCGCCTCCGCCGCCGGTCGCCGCGGCGCAGCCTTCCGGAGGCGTCGATCCGCTTGGATTCATGAAGCGAACTTTCAGCACGGTCACCGGAACGGTGACGAGCTGGGGCCGCGACGTCATAGGCCGTCCCTGACCCCTCGAGCCAAGGGTGAGCGCGTCGAACTCACCCTCTGTTCACCTTGACGAATGGCTCCTCCCTTGCATTTCGGCGCGCGCTGCTACAATTTGGGCGATCTGCGCAGTGTGAACCGGGCGCGCGCGGCGCGTTTGGCCGGGAGAATCGAGAGTGCGGCACCAGGATTCGTACGAGTGGGGCGAGCGCCCTCGCGCGAAAAGGCCGCTGCAGCGTGTGGACTATGTTTCGAGCGGCGGCGCCTCCGTTCCGGAGAGTTCCGGCGCGCCGCTGTCGTCCGCTGCGTCACTGCCCAATCCGGATTCGTCCAGCCGTCCCGGCGGGAGCCGACGCAGCGGCAACTCCCATTCCGGCCATGTCTATGCGGCACTCGATCTCGGCACCAATAACTGCCGTCTTTTGATCGCGCGGCCGGAACCGCGGCCCCGTCGGCGCGGGACCGACATGCTGAAAATAATCGACGCGTTCTCGCGCATCGTTCGGCTCGGGGAAGGTCTCGGCGCAGCGGGGCGCATCAATGAGGAGGCGATCGAACGCACGCTCTCGGCGCTAGACGTCTGCCGGGCCAAGATGACGGCGCGCGGCGTAACGCGCGCGCGGCTGGTGGCGACGCAAGCCTGCAGAGGGGCGTCGAACGGCGGGGAATTTGTCGAGCGCGTGCGAGACCGAACCGGTCTCGAACTGGAGATCATCGATCGGGAAACCGAGGCGCGCTTCGCCGCGCGCGGATGCGGCGCCCTCGCCGACCCACAGGCGGAATGCGTGCTGTTGTTCGACATCGGCGGCGGCTCGACGGAGCTTGTCTGGCTCGCGCGTCCCAACGGCGCGCATACGAAATATGAATTGCGCGCGTGGACGTCGCTTCACCTCGGCGTCGTGACATTGGCGGAGCATTTCGGAGGCAGGCACGTCAGCGAAGAGAATTTCATCGCCATGACGAATTATGCGCGCGATTTGCTGATGGATTTCTATGTCGAGACTTCGGCGGAGCGACGATGTCCGCGATTCCATTTGCTCGGCGCATCGGGGACCGTCACGACTCTCGCCGGCGTGCATCTCGGTCTCCAGCGCTATGATCGCTGGCGCGTCGACGGGCTATGGATGTCAGACGACGAGACCTCGAACGCCATCCATCGCCTCCGGAAAATGAATTTCGACGAGCGCGTCGCCAACGGCTGCATCGGTCCGCAACGCGCCGATCTTGTCCTCGCGGGCTGCGCTATATTCGAGGCGATCCGCGAACTGTTTCCGGCGGAGCGCACACGCATTGCCGACCGCGGACTTCGCGAGGGCATGCTGCTCGAGCTGATGGAAGAAGACGGCGCCTTCGACGATCTGTAAGGCTGCGAAGAAACCTCACCTGCGCTTAGATTTGCGAGAACTCTTCTTCGCCGGCTTGCGCGGCGCGGACCGCGTCTTCTTTGAAGGCTTTTTCGTCAGTTTCTTCGCCGGTTTTGCGCGCCTCGCCGCGATTTTGAGTGAGGCCCTTGTGCGCGATTTCTTTGCGGTCGATTTGCGTGGCGCCTTCTTCGCCGTGACCTTGCGCGATATCTTCTTTGCTGTGGCCTTGCGGGAGGCCTTCTTCGCTGCAGCTTTGCGGGCGGACTTCTTCGCGGCGACCTTGCGTGCGGCCTTCTTTGCAGCGGGCTTGGCGGCGGCGCGCCGCGCCGTTTTCTTCGCCGGCTTTTTGCGTCCAGCTTTCTTTACGGCCGTTTTTGTTGTTTTTTTCTTCGAGGCGGCCTTTTTGGGTTTCGACGGCGAATTATTTGCCGCGGCCGCTTGGGGCGCCGAAGCTTTAGGAGCGGCGGGCTCATTTTGCTTCGCCGGTTCGGATTTAGAAACGGACCGCGGCGCGGGGGCGGGCAGCGAACTCCAATCCGGATTTTTCACCGATTGCAGCGTCGCTGGCAGCGGCGTTCGCACGAAGAGATTCCGGTCTCGGTATTTTATATTTCTCTCGTTGTAATAATCCGTCCACCACGGGGCCGTCTGGCCAGCGCGATCCGGTCGCCAAAGCACGAGCGGGTCGGCGGCGGTCGCTTCGCGCATTTTGTCGCGGAAGGAATAATGGTCGAAGATCTTCAGCGCTTCGATTGCGAAGATTGTGGCGAGTCCGCGATCCTCGATGATGACGAGACTGTCGCCATTCGCCTTTTCACCGCCTGCCGCAAGATTGGACGAGCCTGTGACGACCGTTGGATCGTCCCCATTGAAATCGACCACAACGAATTTATCGTGGATGTGGCGTCCCGGGCCCGGATCGAATTCCAGCGAAAAGGGATAGGGAACTTTCGATTTGAGATAAGCGAAATCGGCGATGTCTCCCATAGCGCCGTCGCCGCGCTGGACAGCGAGACCCTTGGCGGTTTCGACCGTCCCATATGAAAAAACCGTCGGCGTTGCGGCAATGTCGCGCAAGGCTTCCAGCAGGTCGCCGCCGCCGGTCGGCTCCATCACTGCAAACAACGCCGAGCTCGTCGCCGCCCGGACGCGTTGCGTCACCGGACCGAGCGAAATGTCGGAGTCGGCATGGGGCGATAGCGCGATTCTCGACTTCGGAAGATCGGCGTTCGAGACGTCGCTGATCGTGTGATAATCCTTTGCGATGGGGTCTTTCTTGAATTTTGCGACCGATGTCCCGTTCTCGAAGGCGTTGTCGAAGGCTTCCGCGAAAAAGGCGGGCGTATGTTCGTCCTCCGCAACGATAATGTTATTCGATTGCACATAGAGACCGCGGACGGAGAAGTTCATCGATCCGAACAGAACCCGCCGCGCGACGCCCGACGCATCGCGTTCGATGAATACTTTGTTATGCTGATAGCGGCCGAAATGTCCCTGAACGACATTATCGGCGCCGGCCGCTTCGATGATCATTTTCGCCGCATCGACCTCCGGTGCGTCGCCTAGATGCAAAGGCGCGTTGTCGAGCACCGCGCGCAGGCGCCCCTCCCGTCCGAATTCGCAGATCGCCGCGATGACGTCGGGTTCGTCCAGATCGTAGGCGAAGACGTCGATTTTCGCGCTTTTGTCTCGACGGCACCGATCGAAAAAATCGAACAGAGCTTTGCGCGCGCCGGCTCCGAGCCACTCATATTGGGCATGGTAAGGCGTCGTGTCGAAATCAGGAGTCTTCGGGCCATCGGGCCGAATGGGCGCATTGTGAAAACGGTCCGCATAGGCTTGCGAAGAAATATAGCCGCGCGTGAAGGCCGCGTTGAATTTGTCGTGCAGGTCGAGTTTCGGCTCCACGATGACGCGCGCCTGAGCGCCTTCGCGCAGCTCGACGCCGACGCCCGTGAAATACATGGCCACCACGCGATAGGCGGTTTCTTTCGAAATGCCATCGGGAGGAATGTCCACCCAGCGAAATTTCTGAATCGGCGCAATATTGGTTGGCGTCCATTTCCGCTGGGCGGGAGTCGTGGCTTTTGTCACCAGGTCGTCGAAGTTCAAGCGGTTGAGCAAGGCCTGTTCCGGCTCGCCCTTCGGCTGCCTGTAGATCGCGAAACCGGCAAGATTTTCCGTCGCATGATCCTCGAGCGACATGGCGATCAAAACGCTGTTGGCGCCTGTATAGGCGGCTATTCGCAATTCTTGCGCCTGGGCGAAGAAAACATTTTGCATGACGCCTCCAAAGAAGGATCCGCTCAGAAACCGCCGCGCCGAATTCAACGCGCGCCCAATGACTTACAAAGCTACGCCGAACCATCTTCCAACACAAGGCGTTTGCCTTGCGGCGCCATGTGAAATGCCGATTCAAACTTCGCTCGACGCGGCCTTTCCGAGCACGCAAAATAGCCCCGGCGCATGGCGATTCGATTACGGGCGCGGAGAGGTCCTGGCGGCGACATGACGGATGAATTGAACGAGCCGCTCGGTCGAACCACGATTGAGCGGGCGCCCTTCCGACCACGTCTCCGAAAGGCGGCGACAGGCGCCGCCGTGCTGCTCGCCGCATCTTTATTTGCCGCTTTTCTGTTCATCCCTCGCGACCCCTACCGGGGCGAGCCGCACGCCGTCGCGCGGATCGAACCGCCAAAAACCCTGGAAGCGGCTGCGCCCGTCGACCAGCGGATCGTCGCGGCTCCGGAGGACCGACGCGCGGACGGACGTGACCGCGTTTCGAACGCCGAGGAAATCGAGCAAATGTCCGGCGTTAAGGTGATCCGGAGCGGCAGCCCCGAGGCGCCCGGCGCGATGATCATTCAGCTCGACCGGCCCGCCGGAATCAGGCTGACGCCCGCCCCGGACAAGCGCCTTGTCGAGAAGGGGCGTTATGGACTCCTTCCGAAAATCGGCGACGACGGCGCGCGTCCTCTGGAGATTTATTCGCGTCCCGTTTCCCTGCCTCCAAAACTGAAAACCGCGCCGCGCATCGCGATCGTCGTCGGCGGTCTCGGCCTGAACGCCTCCGCCTCTGCGAACGCCATCGACGAACTTCCCGACGCTGTTACGCTCGCCTTTGCGCCCTATGGAGCGAACGCCGAAGCTCTCGCGGCGCGCGCGCGCGAACGCGGACACGAGATTTTGCTGCAAATCCCGATGGAGCCTTTCGACTACCCGTCGAACAATCCGGGGCCCCATACGCTTTTGACGAGCGCGTCGAGCGAAACCCAGCTCGACGATCTTCAATGGCTGATGAGCCGTTTCCCTGGCTATGCCGGCGTGACGAATTTCCTGGGCGCCCGCTTCACCTCTGACGAGAAGGCGCTTTCTCGCGCGCTCGCCGAGATCGCGGCGCGCGGATTGTTCATTCTTGACGACGGCACTTCGCCGCAATCCCTGGTCGCCCCAACCGCCGCGCGGCTCGCATTGCCGGCGGCGCGCGCCGATTTCGTGATCGACGCGAAGGATACGACCGCCTCGCTTGACGTCGCTTTGGCGCAGCTCGAATTGCAGGCGCGCGAGAAGGGCGTCGCCGTCGGCTTCGCCAGCGCCCTGCCGGCGACGGTGACGCGCGTTGCTCGCTTCGCCCGCGATCTCGAGCGGCGTGGAATCGCGCTGGTGCCGGTCACTGCGACGCTCTCCCGCATGAGCGCTTCGGACACGCGAACCGCCCCGCAAAATAAATGAAACCCGCCTATCGACCCTGCGTCGGCGTCATGCTGCTCAATCAGCGCGGGCTCGTCTTCGTTGGCCGGCGTCGGCCAAAAAATTCGAACGACGCCGTCGCTCCACGGCGCGAATGGCAAATGCCTCAAGGCGGAATCGACAAGGGCGAAACCCCTTTCGAGGCGGCCGTGCGCGAGCTGCACGAGGAAACCAATGTGCGGAGCGTCACCCTTCTTGCCGAATCTGCGGGCTGGTACAGTTACGATCTTCCGCCAGAAGCGACAAAGCGCTGGAAGGGAAAATATATAGGGCAGACGCAAAAATGGTTTGCGTTCCGCTTCACCGGCAGAGACAGCGAAATCGACATAGAACATCCGGGCGACGGCGCGCATACGCCCGAATTCAACGCCTGGCGCTGGGAGCGGGCCGAAAATCTGCCGCAGCTCATCGTGCCGTTCAAGCGCGAGGTCTATGAGCAAGTGGTTCGCGAATTCGCATATCTGGCGGCGCCGGAAGGAAGCGCCGATTCCGCCTGAAGGCGCGACGAAGCCCTTAAAACCGCTGGCGTTCGCGTCACTCCGCCGGCGGCTCGAAGCTCTCGCATTGAATCGCGCGCACCTGTTGTTCGGCGCGGTCGCGATCGGAGGGACGCTTGATGAACGAGCGGATCAGCACAAAGCCTACGGCGGAGGGCGCCGTCACTCTGATTTCCGGCGGGGGCGCGTCGTCCGAATCCTCGCTCTCGAGTTCGGATATTTGGGACGCGTCGCCGAGAACGACGTCGATTTTTCCCTTGATGGCCGACCGGTCGGTCATCGCGTGGAATACGCGTCCCGCGCTGCCGTGAAAGGACACTCCCAGAAATTCGCCCGGCTCGACATTGCCGCGCAGGTGAAGCAGGCCTTTCGACAGATCGAAGAAGCAGACGCCTTCGACAAGCGTTGGATCCTGAAACGGGAGGACCTGAGCGTTCGGCTGAGCCGATGACAGCAGAAGCAGCCCGGCGTTCGAATCCGCCGCCGCTTGCGAGAGCCGCGCCAGAGCGTCCTTTGGCGCAAGGTGAGGCATCAGCAAGACCGATACGAGATGCACGATCGCCGCGACCAGCACGGTCGCGAGAATCCAAGGGGTAAGGTCGAGATGTCGGTCCGTGATTTTCATGCGCAACGGGTTTTGGTGATTTTCGGAAATGCGGCCGCGTCGAGACGCGATTCGAGGTCGAACGGCGTATCGTAGAGGCGCATGACGACGATGAATTTCTTCGCGTCTCCGGGCGAGAGCCAGTTTCCGGGGCGCGCCTCGCGCGAGACCAGAATTTCGAAGGCGCCCGCGTCATGTCGCAGAATGTCGCTCGATGCGAAAGCATAGCGGCCGGTCGGATTTTCCAGCACATAGCCGTTGCGGTCGGCGAGGCCGATGGTCCAGTAGCGCGACGCTGGCACCGGATCGACAATGCGATATTCGCATCGCCCGTCGAGCGCGGCGCCATCCGAATCGGTTTCGGCGAGAAACGCGACGCCTTCCTCGCGTCCGAGCGGCGCTTCGCCCGATCTGGCGAGAATGGCGCGCGCATAAGGATCGATGTTGAGGCCGCCGTTTTTCGGCCAGGCGGTCCAGGGCCCCGCGTGGACGGCGACGACGCCATGTCCCGAGCCGAGCGACACCGCTGTGGTCAGGAGACCGAGCGCGATGCCGATCATCATTACCGTGAAAGCTCTGATGTAATTCTTCACTGACCGTCTCGTCCCGTCGTATCGCTCTTTTGCCTATTCCACCATGCCGCCAGCGGAATGCAATCCCGGCGCGGCGGTTTCGCCGCCCGCGACGGCGGGCGCGCCCGCGTCGCCGCGTTTTTCGCCGATCGAGCGAATTTTGTTCTGGATGGAATCGAGCGCCTCGATCGCCCCTTTCGAGAGAGTAGCCGGCCGTTGCGGTCCGCCGAGTTCGACTGGCTTGGCGCCGGTGGAGGCGACAGTGGCGGTCGGAGCGTTTGGCGTCGGCGTTAGCGAGACTCCGACAATCGGCTTGATCGCAATGCCCTGATGCGCATAGGCCATAATGTCGTGCCATGTGCCTGCCGGAAGCGTGCCGCCCGTCATATTGTTCATCGGCTCGTTGTCGTCGTTGCCGTACCAGACGCAGCCGCCGAGAACGCCCGAATATCCGCAGAACCACGCGTCCTTATAGCCGTTGGTGGTGCCGGTCTTGCCGATCACGTCGATGCCTTCGCCAAGCTGTGCGCGCTTTCCGGTGCCTTCCTCGACCACTCTTTTCATCATGGTGGCGAGCTCGGCCACTTTGGACAATGGCACCGCTTGCTCCATCGGCTTGGCGTCCCGGTCGTGCCGATACAACAATTCGCCGCGGCTGTTGCGAATCTCGATGGCGGCATAGGCCAGCGCCTTCTTTCCGCCGTTCACAAAAGCCGCATAGGCTGCCGAATGCTCTATGGGAATCACGTCGCTTTGACCAACGGGCAGCGAAGGCGTGTCCTCGAGCGGAGTCGTTATGCCGAGCCGGCGGCATGTGTCGATGATCTTTGCGCGGCCGATGCGCGAATCGCCGTTGCCTATGGCGATAGACAATTTGATCGCGATGGTGTTGAGCGATTTGGCCAGCGCCATGCTGAGCGGCAATGTGCCCGCATATCCGCCAGTGTAGTTATGCACGCAGTAATTGCCGATGCAGGTCGGAGAATCCGTCACTTTGGTGTTCGGATTGAACTTCCCGGTCATCAAGGCAGTCAGATACACATAGGGCTTGAAGGACGACCCCGGCTGACGCGCGGCTTCCGTCGCGCGGTTGAACTGGCTCTCGCTGTAATCGCGTCCGCCGACGATGGCGCGCACGGCGCCGTCCGGCTCCATCACCACGGCGGCGCTCTGCGTTGCGTGGAAGGAGCGACCCTGTTCACGCAGATTTGTCTCGATTACTGTTTCCGCGCGTTTCTGAACGTTGGAGTCCAAGGCGGTCCGAACCGTGAGAACGCGATCGGCGCCGAGCTTGCCTGCTTCTGCGAGCTTGACGATCTCGCCATAGGCGAAATCGAGATACCAGTCCGGGCTTGTCTCCCGGGCCCGGTCGACCGGCGTCGCCGGATTGCGCTGAGCGACGGCGACCTGGCTCGCGGTCATGAAGCCCGCGTCGACGAGATTGTCGAGAACATCATGGGCGCGGGCGCGCGCCGCCGGCAGATTGACATGCGGCGCATATTTCGCCGGCGCTTTGAAGAGTCCGGCGAGCATCGCGGCTTCCGCCAGATTCACGTCTCGGACGGATTTGCCGAAATAGAACTCCGCCGCCGCCTGAATTCCGAACGTGCCGCCGCCCATGTAAACGCGGTCGAGATAAAGTTTTAGAATCTCGCGCTTGGTCAGGCGATGTTCGAGCCAAAGGGCCAAAAAGGCCTCGTTGATCTTTCGCGTGAGCGTGCGCTCGTTGGAAAGAAAGATATTCTTGGCGAGCTGCTGGGTGATCGACGAACCGCCCTGCACGACGCCCGACGACCGCGCATTGACCGTCAGCGCGCGCGCCGTGCCGATGACGTCGATGCCGAAATGCTCGTAGAAGCGCCGGTCTTCGGTGGCGAGCACCGCCTTGATCAGATGATCCGGATATTGTTCGAGCGGAACGGCGTCGTCGTGTTTGATGCCGCGCTGGCCGACCTCGGCGCCGTAACGATCGAGAAAAGTGACGGAGAGATCCTGCTTCTTCAGCCAGTCGTCGCTCGTCATATTGAAAGCGGAGCTTGCCAGCGCCAAAGCGACGACGCCGGCGCCCAGTCCGAGCGTCAGCGCCTCGCAGGCGAGCTCGACGCCGGCGCGGGCGAAGCCTGAAACGCGAAAACGCCCCATAAAGGCGGAGAAATTTTCATAAGCCTCGCGGGATTTGCGTCCGCTGTCGAACATGCTGGAGTCGATCAGCGCGTCGAAAGCCAGCAAAATCCGCGAAATACGTTTGACAAAGGGCGACGACCGCCAACCTTCCAGCAAAACCCGACTCCTTAACCCGGCCCGGAAATCGCGGGCACATTAGCATTTATTGAACCAACTTGACGATGGCCGCTAGAAGGCTCAATGCCGATATGGTTCTGAGGTCAAGCATGGAAAAGGGGCGAGACCTAAGCAAATGCCGGATCAAAACGAGACCGCCGCGCCTTTTTGGACAAGGCCGCTCGCCGAACTCACGCGCGCAGAGTGGGAAAAGCTTTGCGATGGGTGCGGGCGCTGCTGTCTGGTCAAGCTTGAGGACGAAGATTCGGGCGTCATTCATCACACGAGCGTCGCCTGCAAATTGCTGGATGCGCAGAGTTGCCGATGCGGCGACTATCGGAAACGAAAGAAAATCGTGCCCGATTGCGTCCGTCTGACGCTCGACAAACTTGCGGAAATCCCATGGTTGCCGCCGACCTGCGCCTATCGGTTGCGGTTCGAGGGCAAGGATTTGCCGCCATGGCATCCGCTGCTGACCGGCGATCCCGACAGCGTCCATCGCGCGAAGATTTCCGTGCGCGGGCGGGTCGAGGGCGATGAGGACGAGGTCGACGTGGACGATTTGCCCGACTATATCCGCCAATGGCCGAAGCGATGGCCAAAGACCCGCGCGCAAAATGCGCCGGAGATCAAGGCGAAGCGCCGCGCGTGACGGAATATGAAAAAATTCCTTGACGCCGAGACGATACTCCTATGGAGTTAGCAGCGCAGCAGAATTGCGCTTTTGGGGCGAAGGCGAAAGGAAAGCGCTTCCCCAGCCGCTCGGACCCGCACATCAAACATAGCTTGTTGCCGCGAGTCGAAGGCGGAGCAAACCAGACGTCGCTTAAGCGATCTCCGGATTGTTCCATCACGTCGTTTCACAACCTGAAAGTAAGCCGCCGCGGAGTACGCGTATGCCATTGAAGTCCGCCTCGCCCTCGCAAGAGAAAGTCGAGCAGGCGAAATTGCTTTATGACGCCGGCGTCGCGCCCATCTCGGAAGTGCTGAAACTGCTCGGCATGAGTGCAGGCCAGTTCCGAACCTTTCGATTGAAACATGGCTGGCCCAGCTCTCCGCGCGCGCGGACCAATGGCCGCCGCTCGTCTGCGCGAATGGAGCGCCCTGGTGCGTCTGGATGATCCTCGACGGCCGCGGCGCCGGAAAGACGCGCGCGGGCGCCGAATGGGTGAAGGCGATGGCGCTGGGGCGTCCGCAATTTGCGCTGAAACCGACCGCGCGCATCGCGCTTGTCGGCGAAACGGCGGCGGATGTGCGCGATGTGATGATCGAAGGCGTCTCCGGCATTCTCGCCGCGCATAAACGCAGCGAGCGCCCGCGTTGGGAATCGTCGCGCCGGCGCCTACAGCCCGGCTTGGGCGAGAGACAATCTCGTCCATGTTGTGTGTCCCTGGCCATTGCACATGGGGACGATCCCGGTTCCCTCGATCGTCATTCATAAGAAATGACGTCATCCCACATTCATATTCCGTTCAGAAGCCCCTCCCCATAATCGCCGAGGTGAGTCTGAATGCAGTTGCATATGCTAAAAGTCGGGTTGACCCTATGGGCGCTCGCGACGGCGAATCCGTCGCTTGCCAACGAACCGCCTTTGCCCCAGTGTTTCTCTACGGCGCAGACTCGAGAGCAGATTGTGTTGCACAAGCTCGCTGAGCCTTTCGCCTCAATGCAGACGGCCGCTCGAAACGTACAGGGGGAGCCGATCGGCGCGCGACTTTGCCGCGTCGACGAAAATTTTGTTTACGAGGTCAGCCTGCTTCGACGCGACGGCCACCTCATAAAGATTTTTATCGACGCGGCCACGGGCAAGCCTCATGCTAAAGGCGAGGACCGTGAGAGCCGTTGAATCGGAGGAAGACGACCCGTGCGCTTGCTCGTCGTCGAAGACGACAAAGATTTGAATCGTCAGATTGTCTCCGCGCTCGAACAATCGGGTTACGCCGTAGACCGCGCATTCGACGGCGAACAGGGCCATTTTCTCGGCGACACGGAGCCCTATGACGCCGTCGTTCTGGATATCGGGCTTCCCAAAAAGGACGGGGCCGCCGTTCTGGAGGAATGGCGCAAGGCCAACCGGACCATGCCCGTGCTTATATTGACTGCGCGAGACCGCTGGAGCGACAAAGTCCAGGGCTTCGACGCCGGGGCTGACGATTATGTATCAAAGCCGTTCCACATGGAGGAACTGCTCGCGCGCATCAGAGCGCTGTTGCGCCGCGCCGCCGGACACGCCACGAGCGAGATTGTCTGCGGCCCTGTGCGCCTGGACACTAAGGCCGGGCGCGTGGTCGTCGACGGCGCGCCTATCAAGCTGACGTCCCACGAATATCGGTTGCTCGCCTATCTGATGCATCATTCCGGGCGCATCGTGTCGCGCAGTGAAATCGTCGAGCATCTTTACGATCAGGATTTCGACAGAGACTCCAACACAATCGAAGTCTTTGTCGGACGGTTGCGAAAGAAGCTCGGCGTCGATCTCATTCAAACCGTGCGCGGCCTCGGCTATATAGCGGCTGCGCCGCCAGAGGCTGAAAGCACGAAGCGGTAGACCGCGCCAATGCGCCGCTTCCACTTCTCCTTGCATTCCATCGCCGCCCGACTGTTTCTCACGGCGGCTGCGCTGAGTTCCGCGATACTTCTCATCGCCGCGCTTTTGCTAACGGGATATTATCGCCGCAACGCCGAAGACGTCTTTGAGCAGAGGCTGGGCGTCTATCTGCGCGCCATCGTCGCCGACGTTTCGCAATCGGGGGAGGAGGGGAGAACCGGCCCTGGCCAGCTGGGCGATCCGCAATTCGAGCTGGCGCTGTCGGGCTGGTATTGGCAAATCACGAGACTCGACGGCGACAATCACGAGATCAAGGCGTCGCGGTCGCTCTTCGCCGAACGTCTGCCGAAGCTTGCAGACCTCGGCGTCGAGCCGGAAGTCGGCGGATTCCGCCGCGGCTCCGCCATCGGGCCGGACGGGCGGATGCTGCGCATCGTCGAACGCGTCATCGACGTCGGCGACGTCGGCATCTATCTGGTTCAGGTCGCAGCCAGCACAGCCGAGATGGATCATCAGATCGCCCGGTTTCGACTCTCGCTGCTCATCGCTTTTGGACTTCTGGCGATCGCTCTTGCGCTCGCCACGGCCTTTCAGGTGGCCTTCGGCTTGCGTCCGCTGAGATGGCTTCAGCGCGAACTCGTCGCCATTCGACGCGGCGAGCAGGAACGCATCGAAGGCGACTACCCGAGCGAAGTGGCGCCGCTCGCCGACGAATTGAATCTCTCGATCGCCGCCGCACGCGACATTCTCGAGCGGGCGCGCACGCAAGTGGGCAATCTCGCTCACGCCCTGAAGACGCCTCTCAGCGTCATCATGAACGAATCCGACGCCATGCCGGGACCGCTTGCCGACAAGGTGAACGAACAGGCGGCGATCATGCGCAATCAAATCGCGTTCCACCTCGATCGCGCGCGGGCGGCGGCGCGCGCCGTCGCGATCGGCGGCACGACTCAGGTCGCGCCAGCCACCGACGCGCTCTTGCGCACATTCGGAAAAATTTACCGGGAAAGAGGCGTCGTGTTTTCGGGCGGCTCGCCGGCGTTCCGGTTTCTCGGCGAGCGTCAGGACTTCGACGAGATGGTTGGCAACCTCCTAGACAATGCCGGAAAATGGGCGACGAAGAATGTGAGCGTTTCCGCAAGGGCTCAGCAGCCCGCAATTCCTGGCGGACGGGGCTATCTGGTGTTCACGGTCGACGACGACGGGCCGGGGCTTGCTCCGGAGTTTCGCGAAGCCGCCACGGCGCGAGGACGACGTCTCGATGAAACAAAACCGGGGTCCGGACTCGGCCTTGCAATTGTCACCGATCTCGCAGCGGCTTACGGCGGATCGTTGCGGCTCGATACAAGTCCGGAAGGCGGACTTCGCGCCGAATTGACGCTTCCGGGCTTTTGACAGCGTCCCTTCGATCTTGCATCACTCGGGATCGGACATGACGCGTTCGGAGAGCAGACATGCTGCGCATTGAGGTCCCGCCCTTTGCCGTTTTGGTCTTTGCCGCATTGGCGCTTGCTGGCTGCAATGCGGCCTCAACTCCGCCGACGGCCTCGACGCCGCCCGCTCCGCCTGCGCCGGCGGCGGGGGTTGTGGGAACAGCCATCGGCCAGTCGCTCGACGACAGCGACCGGGAGAAAGCCGTCCTTGCGCAGAATGAAGCCGTCGCTTCAGGGACGCGCAAGACTTGGCGCGGCGCCCATGGAGCCTATGGCTTTATCGTTCCGGGACCCGAGGGGGCGAGCTGTAGAGACTATACGCACAGGATCTTCATCAACGGCCGTCCGCAGGAAGCGAAAGGCCAGGCCTGCCGCGGCTCCGACGGCGCATGGCGGGTCACAAGCTGACGCCGGTGGCCGAGCGTCAGAGGTACGCCATGCGACTCGCCATCGCGATCGCGTTGTTATTGGCCTGTCTTGGCGTGAGCTATTTTACCGTTGTGCTGGTGGCCCAGAACTCGCCCGGCGAGCGGGTCGAAGCCGAAATCGGCGACAGGCGCTTCGCCTATAAGCGAGCCTATGCGCGAGATCCGGCGACGGCGGTCGGCGGTCGCGCCGATCGCCTTGCCTTCGCCGTCGCATTCCCGGAGTTCGCTCCTCTTACTCCGGCGAATGCGACGATAAACCCGCGCGCCCTTGCGGAGCGAGGTCGAAAAACCGTTTTTGTAACTCTGTCCGCCGCAGACGGCATGGAGCCTTCCGAGCGGCCGGCGCAGCTCTATCCCCGTTTCCTCGAAGGGGACGCCACCCCGGGCCCCGCAGGACTGATCGTCCGGCAATTTGAGCCGGCGTCGCCTTATCAAGGCGAGCGCCTTCTTGTTGCGCCGCCCGACGGACGTCTGTTCTTTGCGCGATGTCCGAAAGAAGACGCTTCGTCCGATGCGACCATCGATTCCTGTTTATACGTTTTTCGGACGAAGTCTTTGGACGTGGAGCTGCGCTTCGCGCCATCGCTCGTCGAACATTGGGAAACGCTTGTAGACGGAGCGCGCCGTTTCCTCGCGTCTATCCAGGTCGCTCAACGCGCGAAGTGAATCTGCGTTAAAAATCTTCGAGATCGAAATCGAGAATGGCGATTTGCAGCGTATAGCTCTGCTGCTTGGGGTCGTCCGCCGAAATGATCCCGAGAAAATCCTCGCCGCTGTTGAGCTCGACGGAATCGGTCTTGCGCCCTCGCGGCTTGATAGTGAGCCTGTCGTTTTCGAACAGCTTTCGCAGATAGGATTGCAGGACTTCGCGTCCCACCGGGATTTTCATTTCGAAGGCGAAGGAGCGATCCCCGTCTTCATCGTCGACCGCGATGGAGGCTATCTTGCGTTCGCCAAGCTGTACAGCCGCGTCGTCCGGGTTTTTGGGATCGGGCGTCACGCGTACGCCGTCATTGCCGAGGGACTGGCGAAGAAAAGCTTGCAACTTCCTCAATTCGCTTTTGTCCAACCCGGTCTTCCCCCTCATCCAGCGCATTTGCTTTAGCGGTTGTCAGCCCGCCAAACCCATCGCAGACCAGTTTTACCGCTTCGATCGAAGCCTCTGCCACGAAAGCGGGCGGGCCCGCAAGCGAAGAAAACGCCCGGAGGCTTCCCCTCCGGGCGTTTTCTTTTTGAAACCGTTGCGAAGCCTATTGGCCCGCGGCTTTGAGACGCTTGTTGCATTCGCTCCAATATTGGGGCCATTTCAGATTCGGATCTTTTTTCTTCAGCTCCGCCTTTTGGGCTTTCCACTCCTCGCCGCATTTCTTTTGGCGGGCGCGCATTGCGGCTTGGCCTTCGCTGACCGGCTTCGCCGGCGCCGCGGTCTTTTCCGCAGCAGGCGGTGCGGCCGCCGGCGCTGTCGCAGCGGGAGCTGCAGGCTTAAGCGGATTCGCGGGCGCCGCCGTCGTTGGCGCTGGCGCCGCCGTCGTTGGCGCGGGGGCCGGAGCGGGAGTAGGCGCCGCCACGGCAGGCGCAGGCTCCTGGGCTTTCGGCTCAGCGATGCGAGCGCGGCACGCCTTTAAGAAATCCTGCCAGCTTTGACCCTTCAGTTCATTCGCCGCCTTGGCCGCCTGATACTGCGAGCCGCATTCTTTGAGTACATTCGCCTGCGCCTTCGCCTCGCCGGGCGCGACAGTGGCGAAGCAGACTGCGAGTGCGCAGGCCGCACCGGAAGAGACAGCAAGACGGATCGACATTAATATTCTCCTTAGATGAAGACCTCCGCAAAGGCGGAGTGTTGCGGCTCATGCGGCGGCAGACAAAGCATAGCCTATGCCACACTTTGACGAGTCATAGAAAGATAGGCTGCAATTCGCCGGAATTGCAAATAGGGGAGACGGCGGCCGCCGTCTCGGGCATGATGCTCGCGTCCTCGATTGTCCGATGTCATGCCTGAAGCGACCACCAATCCGATTACATGGCGCGACTCGGGCCTGATTCGCCACGAGGACGGGCTGGCGCGTTGTCCCTGGGCCGGGAACGAGCCGATTTATCTCGCCTATCACGACGAGGAATGGGGCGCGCCTGAAAAAGACTCGCGCGCGCTCTATGAAAAACTCGTTCTCGACGGGTTTCAGGCGGGACTGTCCTGGATTACGATTTTGCGCAAGAGAGAGGCGTTTCGAGAGGCGTTCGCTGGCTTTCGTCCCGAGCTCGTAGCGAGATTTGATGAAAAACGCGTCGCCCGATTGATGGAAAATGCCGCAATCATACGCAATCGCGCAAAAATCGAAGGCGCCGTCGCCTCCGCGAAAGCGTGGCTCGCTATTGAAGAAGCCCGGGGATTTTCAGCTTACCTTTGGGATTTCGTCGACGGCAGCCCGATCGTCAATCGTCCTCGCCGCATGAGCGAAGTGCCTGCGCAGACGGAGCTTTCACAAAAGCTCTCGAAGGACTTGAAAGCGCGGGGGTTCAAATTTTGTGGCCCCACAATCGTTTACGCATTCATGCAGGCGGTCGGAATGGTGGACGATCACCTTGTTGGATGTCATTGCGCCGCAAAAGGGCGGGCGCGTAACGGCGGCGCCGACCGGCGACGTTCTTTTACATCAGATTGATATGGCGAATCGCAATATTCTCGCGTTTGGTCCGATGCGGCCGAAGAAGAAATCCCTTATGACGCTTTAATGCGCTTCAAACTGTTTATTCATCCCGCCACGCCATTCACGGCGAAGACGCCTTGCCCCGCCGCCCCGCAAGAGTGACGCCGCCCGGCGGCGATTCGCCGCGCGCGTGGCAACGCATGCTGTCCGGACGGCGGCTCGACCTCCTCGATCCTTCTCCGCTCGATGTGGAAATCGAGGATATCGCCCATGGCCTTTCGCGGGTCGCCCGTTGGAACGGCCAAACAATTGGGCCGTATATCTTTTCCGTTGCGCAACATAGTCTGCTGGTAGAAAGGATCGCCCATGTCCTCGAACCTTCGCTCGGGCGCAGCGAACGCCTCTTCCTGCTGCTTCACGACGCGCCCGAATATGTCATCGGCGACATGATCTCGCCATTCAAGTCGGCGATCGGGGACGCATACAAACGAGTGGAAGCCCGCATTCTGAACTCCATTCTTTTGCGATTCTCGTTGCCTGCGCATCCCGCGCCCAGTCTCTTGCGCCTCTGCAAGCGCGCAGACCGCGCCGCAGCCTTTTTCGAAGCGACCGCGCTCGCCGGATTTTCGCGCTCTGAAGCCGAGCGCGTTTTCGGGCGCCCAGCGATTGCCCCCGAACCTCTTTCGGACACGTTGGCGCCTGCGCCGGTCGAGACCATCCAGAGACGGTTCTTGACGAGATTTCACGCAATCGACCAAATGTGACATTAAGGGGCGGGAAAGCCTCGCGGGATGTGAAGATGGGACGGCTTTACGTCTGTTCTCTCACGAAAGTCTTCGACACCGTGCGCACAAGCGGCGCGCGGTCGCTCGTCTCCATATTGACCGCAGGGGCGTCCGTGGCGCGGCCCTGCGAAATCTCGCCGCAGCGACATCTCCGCATCGCAGTCTCGGACATTGAGGCGCCGCTCGAAGGGCATATTCTGCCAGCGACCCGTCACATTGAGCAGCTGCTCGCCTTCGCCAGAGAGTGGGACCGCAAGACGCCTCTCGTCATCCACTGTTACGCAGGAGTCAGCCGGTCGCCGGCCGCAGCCTTTATCGCCGCCTGCGCGCTTGCGCCCACCCGTTCCGAGCGGAACGTAGCGCATCGACTGCGCGTCGCCTCTCCAACAGCTACGCCGAACCAAAGGTTGATCGCTCTCGCGGATCTTATTTTGGAGCGGCGCGGCCGGATGGTTGAAGCGATCGCCGAAATCGGCAGGGGAGCGGAATGTTTCGAAGGCGCGCCCTTTGCTCTCGAACTTGCTTGATTTGGAAGGCGAGTGACGAATTCCAAAGCGCAGTCGCCCTCGCAATTTCCGCTGCCGGTGGCGATTGGCCTGACGGCGGCGATCGTCGCCGTTTCGGGAGATGAGCCGCTTATTCTCACGGTTCGCTCGAGCGACGCCCGCGCCGTTGCGGCCCTGCCGTCGGGACCTTTCGAGCCGCTCCGCCATCGAACCTTCGAGATCGGATTGCGGGCTTGGGTGACCGAGCAGACCGGCGCGCCGCTGGGCTATGTCGAACAGCTTTATACCTTTGGCGATCGCGGCCGACACGCTCGCGCCGGCGATCGCGATCCGCATATTGTTTCGGTCGGCTATCTCGCCTTGACTCGCATCGCCGAGGACGCGCCAGTCGAGAGGATCGGCGGCTTCCGCCCATGGTACGAGTTCTTTCCCTGGGAGGACTGGCGAAAGGAGCCTCCATCCTCGATCAAAGCGGTTATTCTTCCCGGGCTTCGACAATGGGTGGCCGAAGCGCCCACGGCGGTTTCGGCCTCGGGCCTGTCTAGGCGCCAAAGGGTCGATTTGCTGTTCGCGCCGGACAAGCGCGGGTTCAATGAAGAAAATGTGCTCGAACGCTATGAACTTCTGTATGAGGCTGGCCTCATCGACGAAGCGCGTCGGGATGGACGCGAATCTGCGACGAAACGCGGAAAGCTGGAGCCGCTCGGCGTCCCCATGCAGCAGGACCACCGCCGCATCCTCGCCACCGCAATGGGCCGGCTGCGCGCGAAGATGAAGTATCGCCCTGTAATCTTTGAACTTATGCCATCAGCCTTCACCTTGACGGAACTTCAGCGAACGGTGGAGGCGATCGCCGGGCGGCACCTCCACAAGCAGAATTTCCGCCGCCTGGTTGAAGCTGCGGCCGTCGTTGAACCCACTGGAGAGACATCGAAAAAAACAGGAGGGCGCCCCGCCGCCCTATTCCATTTTCGCCGCAATGTCTTGCAAGAACGTCCAGCTCCCGGCCTGCGTGTCGGAATAAGAGGATAATTTTCCTCTTAAGCCATTTTTCACCACAACATGGTGAATATCGGCTCGACAGGCGTAACCAAGCGTAGAGGCTGTCTTTGGGGTATCTCAATCCGCCGCCGGCTCCGGCTCCCGTCGTCGTCTATAAGGACGTGGGCGGTCTTGTTTCGGAATATGAGGCTCAAACCGAGATTTATCGTCGCGAGAATCGCGAAGTGCGGCTTCACGAGTGCCGCTCGGCCTGCACAATGGCGTTGAGCCTTCCGAACGTGTGCGTTTATCCGCACAGCCTTCTCAAGTTCCATCAAGCCTATAATGCGCTGAATAAAGAGACGGACCTTGGCGTCTCCGCGGCGCTGTTCGTGTCCTATCCGTCTGCGGTGCAGGCGCGCCTCGGCAATCTCACCCGCCAATATCGCGTACTGACCGGAGCCGAACTGATCGAGCTTGGGGTTCGCAACTGCAATGGCGACGGCCGCACTGTGGTGGCGTCAACAAAGCCGCCCGCCGCGGTCCCCGCGCAGCTAGCGGCACAAAATCCTTTAAGCGACATCGCTCAAAATGTGCAGACGACGATCGCGAATGTGTGGCGTCGGCCGGAAGAGGCCGAGAAGGACGCCATTCGCGTCGCCGTCGGCGACCGCAGCCAGGTTCAACAGACGATTGCGCGGCTGGACCCGCAGGGGCGGCCCGGGCTTCCTCGAAACGGAGACCTCGCCTGGGCGCAACGGACGCTCGGCGGCGCGAAGGTCGAACTGGGTTACGGAGACACGCCTCTGCCGCCCCGGCGCCCGCCGTCGGAAGCTTTCAGCTCACGCGAGTCTCTGCCTCCGCTCGCCTATTCGCAACTCATCTCCGGAGCGCAGCCGATCGTTGCGCACACACAGTTCCTAGCGAGGTCGACGGCGACGCCGTGAAAGCATGATCTTGGCTTCTTCGAGGCGCAAGGCCAAGCATCGGCTACATTTCGCCACGATGTCGCTCTAACGTGAGTTTTTGGGGGAAGACACGCGACGCAGGTAAGCTCTGGTTTCGGCGATCGTTTCACTCGTCGCATGCCTGAGGCTTGTTGCGAAGCGCGCCAGGCGCAGATCGCCCTGGCGAGGCCTGCAAGTTGGTTACGCGTGATTTCAGGCAAGGCGGACGGCTGACGATTCTGCGGCTCCCGCTGAATGGGGAACTGGGCGTTTGCAAAACACGCGCGAAATTTTTTTTCGACAGATGACGGCTCGCATTTCTTCCATCGCCGCCGCCTTGCTCCTCGCTCTATCGCCTTCCTATACGGAAACCGCGGCCGCGAATGGCGAAACGCGCACCATCAATCTTTATCACACGCACACACATGAACAGATCTCGGCCACTTATCTGGTGAATGGTCAATATGACCAAACTGTTTTGAAGCAGCTCAACTGGTTCCTTCGCGACTGGCGACGCGACGAGCCGACTAACATGGATCCACGGCTGTTCGACGTCGTCTGGGAAGCCTATCGGCACGCCGGAGCGTCGGAAACGATCCAGGTCGTCTCGGCCTATCGTTCGCCGGAAACCAACGCCATGCTGCGGCGGCGCTCGCGCGCGGTCGCAAAATATTCCCAGCACATGCTCGGGAAGGCGATGGACACGACGATGCCGGGGATGCCCATGTCGCGCATTCGCGAGATCGGCATGCGCATGCAAAGAGGCGGGGTCGGATATTACCCGACCGCGGGAGCCCCTTTCGTCCATCTGGACGTGGGCAGCGTGCGTTCCTGGCCGCGAATGACATATGACCAGCTTGCGCGTCTTTTCCCGGACGGGAAAACTGTGCATCTGCCGACGAACGGTCAGCCGCTCGCAAGATATGAGGAGGCGAAAGCGGAGATCGAGGCGCGCGGAGGCGGCGCCTATGTTCCCGCGGAGCGCCGGAGCAGAGGCTTGCTGGCCTTTCTGTTCGGCGGCGGCGGCGAAGACGACGAGGACAGCGGCGAGGCCGCGCCGGCGCCCAGCACGCGTAAGCAATGGGCGTCGCTCGCCCCGCGCCCCGCGAAAGATTTGCGCGCCGGGGCGCCCGACACCGAGGAAGAAGGAGGCGCGAGAGCGACTGATGCGCGCGGCCGCAAAACGTCTTCAGAAACTTTAGCGCGCGCGGAGAGCGATCTTCCCAAGGGCGAAACGCAATTGAGCGCGCCCGCCGCCTCGGGCGCAAATGGGCCGTTGCCGCCGAGCCGTCCGACTTCCTTGGACAAGAGCGGAGGTCGAACCTTGGCTGCCTCGCTTGAGTCGGAAACAGAGACGGCTCAACGCGATCAGGGTTCGGAGGACAACAGAATTTCCGCTCCTTTGCCGCCGCGCAGACCTCATGGCTTGGCGCTCCTGGCGTCGGCGCCTCTCCCGCCGAACCGCCCAATGGACATTCCATCGATAGGCGAGATCCCGCCCGGGACTGGAAAGAAATTTGCGGCCACGCTCGAGAAGAAAGACGCCAGCGCTTCCAGGGCGTTGGCAAAACTGATCGACACCACCGGCTCGACCGGAGCGCTGCCGGAACTGGCCTCCGCCGACGCCCGAACCGTCAATGGCGGCGACTTCGATGGCCGACAGCGAGCAACAACCGACTCCCTGCCAAACCGAGCTGCAGACGACGCCCCATTGGCCTATACGTCGATTGTTCGAACTGGTTCAGGCGACGTCCACAGCGAAGCCCCTACGGGCCTTCGCGCCGCGGCAAAATTGATTGCGAGAGCGGATGCGAACCGAGCCGCGGGCGCGTCGGTATTCGGCTCGGCGCTGAGCGCGCCTCGGTTGGCGGCCCGGGCGTCGCCCGGCGCGCCGCGCGACAACATGGAATCGGGCGCAGCCTCGGCTCTCGCCAAGGAGGCGCCACCAGCCGGCGACACATCGAATTCTGGCGAGGAAGAGCCCCTCACACGAGCTCAATGAGTGGTGGGGGAAGTAGGACTCGAACCTACGAAGGCATAGCCAGGGGATTTACAGTCCCCCCCCTTTGCCGCTCGGGACATTCCCCCAATTCGCGACTCTTTATCGAGAAAAGGCCCCGCCTAAACGGGGCCTGCGAACATAGGGCGCATATGGGGAACTCCCGCGCCCGCTGTCAACCTGAAAATCCCCGGCGCCGGCCGCTCAGGGGCGCACGTCGTCTTTGCGGTCCGGATCATTGCGCATCCAATCGGCGAGTTTCGCCAAACTCGACCGCAATTGTTCGCGAAGAGCTAAGTCGGAGACTTCTTCATCGAGAGCGGCGTTCATACAGGCCATCCACGCGTCTCGTTCATTGCGGCCGATTGAAAATCGCATATGGCGCATTCTCAGTCTCGGATCGCCTCGAAGCTTCGAGTAATCGTCCGGTCCGCCTAGCCATTCGACGAAATATTGCGTGAGAATGTCTTTTGTTTGCGAGAGATCTGCGGCGTGCATGGCGCGGACGGACCGCGCTCCTTCGAATGTCTCCATGTTCCGGTAAAACGCTTGTACGAGTCGCTTTACGGCCGGGCGTCCCCCGATGACTTCGAAAGCTGACGTCGCCGTCTTCCCGTCACTCATAAGTCTGCGTTGCTCCAGGCTCTTCACTGTACGGTCGGACGCCTCGCAAGAGAGTTGCGCCGCTCGATGACCGAAAGCAATTGGCGGCGCCCTCGCGTAAAGTCAAATCCGCTGACCAATCGGGAGATGGGAGAAGCGGTCACAGGAAGGATTTGATGAGGTTTCCAACGAGCAGATTCCAGCCGTCGATCAACACGAAGAATAAAATTTTTACTGGCAGTGAAATTGCGGTTGGCGGCAGCATCATCATGCACATCGACATGGTCAATATCATATCGATGACGAGAAAGGAGAGCGTGAGACCAATCAACTTTGATTGAGACGCGTCACGCAACTCGATGCGTAGGAAGTTAGTGCGCGACCTTGGACGGCGTCGCCGCTCCGCCAACTGGGTCGTTGGGTTTGCCCTGATTTGCGAAGGAGGTCTCCTTATCCGACGCGTCGACGTCGGACAGATTTTCGTAGATCGCGGACATTTCTCCGATAAAGCGCTCCATCGCCTTAAGCGCCCGGTACTGGGGAATTTGCAGGAGCACTGAGCACCTGCTTCAGTTGAGCAACCGTGTGCATGCGTCTTACACTCCCGTTCAAGCGAGAATGAAGCTACACGTAGGAGCTCAACCTTGTTTAGAGCTTGCGCCGGAAGGAAATCTTCGAGACGCCAATCATCTCTTGCCTCCGAAGCTCATTATGCGCAGAACAAACCAAATCGGAACAACGATAATAGCGCCTGCGGCGACATATTCGACGATGTTGCGAATGGCGTCGAATCCCATGGCATAAATGCGGTCGAAGAACCGTTGCACTCCATGAAGAATGTCAATCGGCCGCAAGTCGAGCCACATAAGCAGGGCGCCGACGACGAGGGAAATGAAAAGAAGTTTGACGAAGACGTTGAACGGCGAGCCGCCGAGAAAACTCTCGAGCGAATTGCCAGATGCCATCATGTCGTCGTTCGCCTCCGTAGAGCCTCGAAGAATTCGCGCTTCCGGGGAAGGGCGCGTAGACTCAGGCTTGTCGAGATTCGGCCAATTCGCAAAAGGTCCAGGGTTGCTCATGCGGTCGCTCGCTTAAACGCGTCATCCATCAAGATCTGTCGCAGGGCGCTTCCTCGCGGAAGACCCTCATCATGCGCCGCAAAAACCGCTCGGTAAAGGAGAGGCCACGTTCGAACTCCTCCTCGTTCGGCAGCGCCGTTCCGGGAGGCGTTACTCCCGGCGCTTGCGCCAGTCGACTTTTCAGCTCGGCATTCTCGCGCGCCAGCCGCGAAACCTCGGCTTCCAAAGCCGCTCGTTCATCGGCGCTCGCGCGGCAAAGCGAAAGCCCGTCTTTGACGGTACAGAAGGAGACTGCACCGGTTTGCTTGTCCAGCCGCAAAAAACCGCCGTCCCCTGGGGTCATCGAATAGCGTTCCTGACCCCCCGGCTGCGTTGGATCCTGCCCGTTTGCCGGGGCTGCCGCGAAGAGCGCCGCGACGCCGACGAGGAGCGTTTGTCTAAGCATGGGTCTCCCATAAAAAATCTTAGCCGCGCAGCACATGGGGATTGCCGGCTAAAGCGTCAAGCAGAGGGGCGCGACTTGATAGACCGAGCTTTCCTCTTCATAATTCGAGAGGCTTCGGAGCCTCCGAAGGCCCGGCGAAGCGCCAGAGAGCTTGCGCATGTCGAAGTCGACGTTGAATTCGCCCTTTCTCCTCGGTTTTGACGACATCGAGCGCGCATTGGACCGCGTGACGCGAACTGCGTCGGACGGATACCCGCCCTATAATATCGAACGGCTCGCCAGGACGGAGTCCGAGCCAGAGAGGCTGCGCATTACGCTCGCGGTCGCAGGTTTCGCCGGGGATCAACTTGAAGTTTCCGTCGAAGAGAATCAGCTCATTATCCGGGGACGGCAAAGCGACGACCGCGAGCGCAATTTCCTGCATCGCGGAATTGCCGCGCGGCAGTTTCAGCGCGTTTTTTTACTCGCGGAGGGGATGCAAGTGCTAGGCGCCGACCTGCAAAACGGACTTTTGGCGATCGACCTTGTGAGGCCGGAGCCGGAACGAATCGTCAAGAAAATCGACATCGCCGTGCGCGACTAGGACATCGCCTTGCGAGGTGCGTTATTCCGCAGGGGCGTGAGCTTGCGAGGTGCGGTGCGACGACGCAAGTTTGGTTGCGAGGACGATTGCGACAAGGGTTATGAAATAGACGAGAACCTGCATCTGCGACGGCTGATCGGTATAGCCTATGAGCGTGTGCAAAACGCGTCCAATCAGGCTGCCGTCAGGGAGGATCGCCGAACTATCCCAGGCGGTCTGAGAGAGTGACGTGACGATGAACCCCTGTTGCAGAAAGCCGACGCATTGCGCCGCAAGGCCCGCAGCCAAAAAAACGATAAGCGTCGACGTGACGGCGAAGAGATGACGCGGCGGTATGGTTACGAGTCCGTAGAAGGTCGCGACGCTCACCAGTGCGCCAAGGGCCAGTCCGGACATGCCGCCGGCGAAGAGGTTCCAGGGCGTTTCGCCGGAGACCAGAATTCCATATAGGAACAGGGCGACTTCGGAGCCTTCGCGCAAGACGGCGGCCGCCACCACGACTGCTAAGGCGACAAACGAGGTTTTCCCGGCAGCGGCGGACCGGCCGGCCTCGGCCAGATTCATTGCGAGTTCGCGCCCATGGCGCGCCATCCAGATATTGTGCCACGCAAGCATTAAAACGGCGATAGCGAGCACGCCCGCGTTGAACAGCTCCTGACCGCGGCCCGCAACTGCTTCCGTCAGGGCCTGTGCGAACACCGCCGCGAGAGCCGCGCCGACGACGCCCGCCGCAATGCCCGCGCTGATCCAGAGCCGCGAGCCGCGCACTCCACGAGTCGCGGCCAGGACGATGCCGACGATAAGGCCTGCCTCGATGACTTCGCGGAAGACGATGAGAAGCGCGCCAATCATTCTCTGTCCTACTCGATCACCAGATAGCCCTCGGCCGTGTCCTCGTGATAGTCGCCGAAGAAACGATAACGACCTGCGCCGAGAGGACGGATGCGCAAAGTCGTGGAGCCCCCGCCAGCGATGATTTTCTCGACGCGAAGCGTCTTGCTCTCGAACTCTTCGGGAGTCGGATCGAGATTCCTGACGAGGATCGTTATGGGCGTATTCGCGGGCGCCCGAACCTCAGAGGGTTGAAAGCGATGATCCTTGATCGAGAGATTCACAGTCGCTTCCTGCGCAAAAGCGCTCGCCTGGAACCCAAACCAGACACCGGGCGCCAAAAGAACTCCGAGACATACTCTCTGCATGGCCTTCATAAATCTATCCTCGTCCTCAGAACTCGATCCCGAATTGAAGCCGTCCCATATATCGGTTGAAATTCGCGAGGTCCAAGGAGTGCGTCTCGCCAGCGGCGTGTCCGCGAACCTGCGCCGAAAAAGCGGCGGAGACAAATATTTTTCTGTCCAGACGCATATACAGAGTGGGTCCGGCGAACAGGGCCTGTCCTTCGAGCTTATTGAACCAATACCCCTCCGAGTGAGCGCGGTAATATTGGACTCCCGCGCCGAGCGCGAGTTGAGGCGTAATGCGATAGGTCAAGCCTCCCGTCGCGCCAAACGTCGACTCGCGCATCCATTTTTGCTCTCCCAACCCGCGGGAAACTTCCGGCTCGTAAACGAGGTTAATCGCGCCATAGAGCCTGTTCGGGATTAATTCCGTGTCTACGATCAGCTTTGATTCGACCTCGAAAGCCGTTTCCTGGTGACCGCTCGTTGGCGAAACATGTCCCCACTCCGGCTCCACTTGGAGCGTGACTCCCACCGGCGATTCAGGCCCTCTTCCAAGCAGCACATAGCGCATCTCGCCGGAAAGTCCCAAGAGGCTTGTATTCGTTAAGTCGTCCAGCCCTTCCACGCCGCGTATGCGATGGTTTATGCCAGTGACGCCCAATGCATATTGGAAGTTCTGCGTCAAAGTATGCTCGAATTCGACTTTCTGAGAGATGGCGCGATAGTCGCCCTGTATGCCTTGGGAGAGCTTGGCGAGCGCGTCCGGATCGTCAGGAGCGACGCTCAGGCGCCGGCGGCCCTGATCGACGCGCGTTATCAATTCCAGCTCCTTTTCGCCCTCCGCGTCGATGTCGGCTCCCTCAGTGAAGCCAAAGATATAATGCGTCTCTATCTCGTGGAATTTGTCAGACGCCGGGTGGTAATAGGACACGGACGAGCCGCCGAAGTCCGGACCGGAGACGTTGAAATGATAATTCACGCCCGCGCGCACGGCGTGAAATCGGTTGTGAGCGCCAGACAGCGCCGCAGCGTTGCCGGGAGTGTCGCCGCCGCTGTCGACCAGAGCAAATGCGTTATGAGGCGTGCGCCCGAGATCGACATAAAGATACTCGAATTTTGCTGACCAGTCGGGGAGAAACGCCCATTCGATTCCGGCGCCGGCCGCCCAACCCGTCCGCGTCGATTCATGAAAGCCGACCCCGGAAAGGCCATCGCCGCCGAAGAAGGAAAACTCGTAACCGCCGCCTCCATAGGCAAAGCCTCCAGAGCCATACATAAGCAAAGTGGGCGCCACCGCATATCCGATCCTGCCGCGAATGGTCCCAAACCAGTCGATGGATTGATGCGTCGCCAGAAACGGCAGGGCGACGAATGACGCGCCGACGCCTTTGGAGCTTCCGGTCAAACCTGCCGCTTGCATGTCGGCTTCAACCCCGACGACGAACCTGTCGAACTGCCAAAGATGACCCGCCTGCAGGCCGCCCAGAACGCCGCCGGGGTTTGCGCCAGGAAAGGCCCAGAAAGCATTGGGCGCGAGAAACGCATCCGTTCCGAAGCCGTATAAGCCGGAGCCGCTCCCAAATCCGCCGCCAAAATTCGCGCCGACGTAAAAGCCGGACCATGTGAATTCAGGAACTGGCTCCGCCGAAGCCGATGCGACTTTCATCTCTTTTGAATCTTGGGCGGTGGATCCTCGCGGATCGGCAAAAGCGAGACTCGTGAACCCTATCGTCAAAGCAAAAGTCACGCTCGCGATAAGCCGTGTTGTCCCGAAAGGAAAACGCAATCGAAGGGACGCTCCGTCTTCGCCGCGAAAACTCTTGACGTTCTTGTGCCTGTCTCGACTTGGTTGTTGAGAAAGATTCCAAATAACACGCATCGTTTTTCGAAGTTTCGAACTCCGCCTCGTCGCAAAAAGGGCCTATCCCAAGTAAAGCAAGTGTCGGGTCAAAGTAAAAGTCGGATGAAAACCGGTCAATCAATATAGTCTGGATAATTTCCAACCTCGCGCACGCTCGCGTCCGCTCTAATAAAGAGATTTTTACAGAGGGAGCTTGGCGTAACTCGCGCGAGACAATGAAGCCGCGCGCTGTGGAAGCAGTCGTGGGCATCTCATTCAGCGCGGGAAAACCAATCTTGGCGCATCGGTGCTCCGATGTGACAACTGGCTTGGACGCCGGAGTGACGAAGCCGTAGCCGTCTGCCGGCTGCGGCGCGAGGTTTTTTAAAGCATGCTGTCTAACAAAGCCAAATATGGCCTCAAAGCGCTCATTCATTTGGCCGGCGCAGAGGGGCAATGTCTTGCCGGTGACATGGCTAAGGACAACAATATTCCCAGAAAATTTCTGGACGCGATTTTGGTCGAGCTGCGAAACGCCGGCATTATTAACAGTCGTAAGGGAAAGGGAGGGGGTATCGTTTAGCTCGTCCCGCGGAGAAAATAACCGTGGGTCAGATCATACGCATACTCGATGGCCCATTGGCTCCCATAGCCTGCGCGAGTCGTACCGCTTATCAGAGATGCAACGACTGTCCGGATGAGGAGGCCTGCGCCATTCGAGATATCATGCTCGACGTGCGCTACTCCATCGCCATGATACTTGATCGAACGAGCATCGCGTCGCTGCGGATGCGCGGCAACAGAGAGTCTGCGCTTTTAAGATAACGCGAACCTGGATCACGTGAACCGATCATTGTCTCCGCAAGCGACGCGATGGGGAAGTGGGTGGGATCCCATAAACCTGCGACGCACAAAGCCCTGGATGACGCCAAACGAATCATCAGTCCTCTACATGTGACGGGACGAAATACGGCCCCAGAGACTGTCCGTCGTCGAATGATTTGAGACAGAGGGCGGCGCGATTTAACGGAGGACGCGGCTCATCTGACGGTTGATTTTATGCAGCGGTGAGTTGGTGTTGCAAGCGTCGATTTTGGATTGTGAGGCGTTTGATCCTTTGTCGTTCATGCAGGATTTTTGACCCACGCCCAAAGTAGATGTTAGCCGGGGTAAGATTGTTCAGGCTCTCGTGATAGCGCCGATGGTTGTAGTGCTCGACAAAGGCGGCGATCTTTGTCTCGAGCTCCGATGGAAAGTAATGGTTCTCCAGCAGGATGCGGTTCTTAAGAGTTTGATGCCAGCGCTCGATCTTGCCTTGGGTTTGCGGATGGCATGGTGCGCCGCGGATATGTTCGATGTTGTGATCGTCGAGCCATGTCGCCAGATCGCCTGAGATGTAGGACGAGCCGTTGTCTGAGAGCAGCCGAACGGTTGATCGGATCGATCCGACGCGAGTGCGTTGATCATCTGATCATTGCAGGCGAACCGCATCTGCGCCGAACGCTGAGAGCTTACGCCTATTATTACAGCGAAACCCGAACGCGTCGCTCGCTGCAGAAGGACGCGCCAAAGTTTCGTGAAATTCAGCGCACAGGCGCCATCCGGACGGACGCGGTTCTTGGCGGCCTTCATCACCGATACGTCCGAATCTAGTTTTCGGCACAGACAGCCCTATTCGGATCGGTTCCCGCCGCGTTATGCTGCGGCCAATCCAACCGGCGAAGGAGGCGCGCATGCATTACGGTCACACACAATACCTGCCGATAGCGCCACCGTTCTTTGTGCTACTGGCCGTCGTCCTTGGCGTCGTGCTGATCCTCGTTCAGATCCGCGTGCTGCGTTACGCTTATATGCGGCTCGGCGTGAGTTCCGGCACCGCCTTCTCTCTGCTCTTCGGCTCGCTCCTAGGCAGCTACGTCAACATTCCGATCGCCGCCCTGGGCGAAGAACCTATGGTCACGGGGCGCGAAGTTACCTATTACGGCATGCGCTACATCATACCGGAGCTGACCAGCTCGCCCGAGGTCATCCTCGCCGTAAACGTCGGCGGCGCGGTGATCCCGACATTCCTCTCGATCTATCTCTTGTCGAAGAACGAACTTTGGGGACGCGGGCTGATTGTGATCGCCTGTATCGCCGCCATATGCCATTCCCTCGCCGAGCCGGTCCGCGGCGTTGGCATTGCCTTGCCCATCTTCGTCGCACCGGTGGCGGCCGCTATCGTCGCTGCGGTCGTCTCCTGGCGCTACGCGGCTGCTCTAGCCTATGCGGGCGGTAGCCTTGGCGTGCTCATTGGGGCCGATCTCCTCAATCTCGACAAGCTAAAGGGCCTTGGGGCGCCCGTACTCTCTATCGGCGGCGCCGGCACATTCGACGGCATTTTCGTCACCGGAATTGTTGCGGTGCTGCTGGCAGGGTTCGCCGGTGGCGGACAGCAAGATGAGAAGGGCGAGGCGCCTCGCCCGCGACGACGCGCGTGGTGATTGACGAAGCGACCCGCGTCTCGATGCACCGGCGTTTCATTCGCCTTCGTACCACGCCGAACCTCCGATGTTGGACGCTGTCCACAATCCATCTGACCTTTCACAACGATGACAACGGCTTCGCCGTCCTGAAAGTGAAGGCGCGCGGCAAGCGCGACCTTGTTCCCGTCGTCGGACACGTCGCAACGATTTCCGCGGGGGAATTTATCCACGCCGTCGGCGTCTGGATTACCGATGGGAGCCACGGCCTTCAGTTCAAGGCCAATTTCCTGAAGACCACGCCGCCGACGACGGCGGAGGGGATCGAGAAATATCTCGGCTCCGGCATGGTGCGCGGGATCGGCCCCAAGCTCGCCGAGCGCCCAACTGGCCTAGTTTTGCTCCGCCCGCCGGCCGGAAATTGAACCGCCGTTGACATATCCACAGGGTCGCCATCTGACGCGCGCCAAGGCGTCGTCACTACTGCCACCCTAAGTGGGGCTGGCGGTATTATACCCGCCAGTTGACGCGCCAAAGCATCCCAACGAGCGCCCGACGGCGTCTGGCCGCAACGAGGCGATTTTCGCGTCCCATATAGGATGAGGGAGTTGTCGCCTGCGCTCTGCCGCGCTTGTGTTGGCGAGCGCCAATCAAACAATTTGCTTTAGCATTTGGCATCAAGAGGAAGCGGCATGCGAATCGGCGTCCCAAAAGAAATCAAGGACAGTGAATATCGTGTTGGGCTCACCCCCTCCTCAGTGTCGGAGCTCGTTCAGGGCGGGCACGAGGTGTTGGTGGAGCAGAGCGCTGGGCAGGGCGCCGGGTTCTCTGACAAGGCGTATCAGGCAGTTGGCAGCTTGGTCGTCGAAGATTCCGGTCAAGTCTTCGAGCATGCTGAGCTCATCGTAAAGGTAAAGGAGCCATTGCCTGCGGAACGCAAGAGGCTAAGGCTCGGCCAGACCTTATTCGCCTATTTGCATTTGGCCGCTGATGCTCAGTTGACGCAGGACCTTTTGAAAAGCGGCGCGCATTGTATCGCCTACGAAACTGTGACTTCATCCGGCGGCGGACTGCCGCTCCTGACGCCAATGTCGGAAGTGGCCGGTCGCCTTGCGCCGCAAATTGGCGCGCATTTTCTTGAAAGGCAAACTGGCGGCCGCGGCGTTCTTCTTGCAGGTGCACCCGGCGTGCCTGCCGCTGAAGTCGTCATCCTGGGCGCGGGCGTCGTTGGCGGCCACGCGGCGACAGTCGCGCTTGGAATGGGCGCTAATGTTATCGTCGCCGATCGCAACACCGACGCGCTACGCCGGATCGAGGCCCAATTAGGTAGCGCCGTCCGCACCGTTTTTTCGACCAGGACCGCGGTCGCGGAACTAATCAAGCGCGCCGATCTAGTGATTTGCGCCGTCCTTCTGCCAGGCGCCCGAACACCGAAACTCATAACGCTCGATATGCTTGAGACGATGAAGGAGGGAGCCGTCATCATAGATGTCGCGATCGACCAGGGTGGATGCTGCGAAAGCTCGCGTTCCACTTCTCATTCAGAGCCAATCTACGTTAGGCAGGGCGTTCTACATTATTGCGTGCCGAATATGCCTGGAGTGGTGCCACGAACGTCAACCTTCGCGCTCAACAATGCGACGCTCCCCTTCGTTCATGTGCTGGCGGACAAAGGATGGCGTCGCGCATTGCAAGAGGACACGAATCTGCGAGCGGGGCTCCAGATTTCCGCAGGAAAGGTGACGTCGGAACCAGTGGCGAAGGCGCATGGGATAGCGCTTACCCCAGTCGAGATGGCGCTGGCGGAGGAGTAGGAACACGTAGGTCGGGTCTAAATCGAACCTTTCGCGGGGCATGAACATGATGACCATTGAGAAAATCTTGATCCGAGAATTTCATCTCAAGTACCCGAACGCCAAATCCATCGAGGCCGACGATGAGACAATGACAAGCGTTCGCAATATGACAATGCGCTCAGCACTCCTCGGCCGCTGGACACGGATGCGCCCGTTTCCCGCATCGTTCAGCTGAACGGAACCATCAAATC
>Ga0209048_10000258_pt1 | contig 58062 bp, 58 predicted proteins | sample FrelakmetCRP12CR_FD_187146 | JGI IMG/M metagenome (GOLD analysis project Ga0209048, IMG submission 187146) | Freshwater lake sediment microbial communities from the University of Notre Dame, USA, for methane emissions studies - CRP12 CR (SPAdes)... | ecosystem: Environmental > Aquatic >...
GCGACAAACATTAATCTCTCGTCCAATTAACTGGCCCCGTTCAACGCTTTTTTTGATCGCTCTGCATGTCTTATTGTCAGCCACCAAATTGACTTCCTCAACAAAATTCCAACCTTCTTTGGGAACGGTCTTATGGCTAACAAACTCGTAATTGGCCATCTCAAAATTGGTCGCCAATATTTCGCCGATATCTTCCACGGCCAGCCCTAATTTTAAAGATTTTATGTCGTCCCAGTCTAAATATATTTTTTTGACCTTATTCATTTTGGAGAAAAAAATCATCTGCCGGGCCAAAAGAATGAAATTCCGACGATTTATCTTCCCTTTTTCTGGCGACTTTATTTCTAAAATTGAATTTTTTCCATCAACAATAAACCGCCCATATTCAATGGCGGAATTAAAAGCCATCTTTACGATGTCTTTTTTTTGTTGAAATTTGTCTTTTGCGATTACTTTAATTTTCATAGTCCTTGATTACTTAAAAAAATTTCCGGATTGCATGGGCCCTCCATCCCTAGCGCTGCTCTTAAGGCGCAGTAATATTTAAATCGGGGATCGTCCCTTATGATCTCTGCCTTTATGTCCTCCGGGCGCGCTTCCCTCGTGCTGCCGATTTTCATGCTGAAATAGTTTTTTAACTTTTCTTCATAGCCTTGAAAATGCTGTTTGTCCAGGTTTATGATCACTTCATAATCAGCTTTACGCAACATATCCATGTCCAGACCCTCAATCACGGCCACTACGTGCGGCCGATCACCCCTTATGTCTTCCAACTTTTCCTGAAAGGTCTTTTTTAATTCATCTCTTTCTTTTTCCCTTTTTTTCGTCTCTTCGTCAATCTCGCAGTTTCTAGCATAATGTTTTATCATAGCCTTAAAAGAAAAACGGAATTCATCCGCGGGATTTGACATCATTGCGTCTTTGGCCAGAAGCTCGTCACTTTTGTTCTCAAACTTTTCTTGATAATACTTCGTTAGCATTCCTTCCTTATTCCTCTCCAAATATTGCTTCCAATTTCTTTTTAAAATAACCTCATTAAAGTCAATGATGTCCTGATTCGAAAGACTGCCTAGCAAAATGTCCCAATTTTCTTTGCTTACCATCTTCAAATGATTCTTTATATTGGGATCCTGTGAATTTTCTTTTAGGAACAGGATCTGATCCTTTATCCTTTCTCTAATTTCAGCGACAGCCGCGTCGGCCATATCCTTTCCCTCCTGGGCATAAGGATCTGTGTTTTTTAATTGTTCGAAAATATCCATTTTAGTTTAACTTTCCGCCAAAATAATTTTTTAAGTCTTCGATTTTTATCCTCTCCTGTTTCATCGTATCCCGGTCGCGGACAGTGACCGCGTTGTCTTTCAAAGTTTCAAAGTCTACTGTAACGCAAAATGGCGTGCCGATTTCGTCCTGCCTTCTGTATCTTTTGCCGACATTGCCATTGTCATCAAATTCGCACATAAACAGTGGTTTTAGGCTTTCATAAATTTCTCTGGCTTTGGCCACCAGCTCCGGTTTGTTGCGCAGCAGCGGGAAAATGGCAACCTTGATCGGCGCCAATCTTTTATCCAGCTTAAGCACGGTTCTGATTTCTTCGCCGTTTTTTTCTTCCGTGTATGCTTTGTCAACAAACATAAAAAACAATCTAGTGAGCCCCACTGAAGTTTCCATAATATGCGGGATGAATTTTTCGCCGGTTTTTTCGTCAAGATACGACAAATCCACTCCGGAAAATTTCGAGTGTTGGGACAAATCCCAGTTTCCGCGCGCGTGGATGCCTTCTACTTCCTTAAATCCACCCAGGGACTTGAAATTGTATTCGATGTCATAAGCTTCGGATGCATAGTGTGCCAGTTTTTCGTGTTCATACCAGTGAATGTCTTCTTCACCAATTCCATATTCCAGATACCATTTCCAGCGTGTGTCTTTCCACATTGCGTATTTTTCATTCATATCCTTAGGATGCAAGAAATATTGCATTTCCATCTGCTCGAATTCGCGCGTGCGGAAAATAAATTGGCGGGCGATGATTTCATTTCTGAATGCTTTGCCGACTTGCGCGATGCCAAACGGCAATTTTACGCGCGTGGAATCCAGTGTGTTTTTGTATTCCAGATAAATTCCCCCGCAAGTTTCCGGCCTCAGATACACTACATGTTCTTCGGAGAGTGCATCGGTGGGAGAGCCTAAATTTGACTTCACCATCAAAGAAAATCTTTTGGCCTCGGTCAAATCACCCGAACCGCAGTTTTGGCATTTCAATTTCCCCAATTCTCTTAACTTCTTGAGTTCTACGTTGATGAAATCCAACGGCTGTTTGTCAGCGCTGATGCCAAAAAGTTCCAGCACATGGTCAGCGCGCATCCGGGCTTTGCATTTTTTGCAATCAATCTGCGGATCATCAAAACTGTCAATGTGGCCGGAAGCTTTCCAGGTCGTCGGGTGCATAAAGATCGCGCTGTCCAGCCCCACCACATCGTCGCGCAATTGCACCATATGCTTCCACCATTCATCGCGGATATTATTTTTCAAAAGCGTTCCGTAATGTCCATAGTCATAAATCGCCGCCAGCCCGCCGTATATTTCCGAAGACGGAAACACGAACCCCCGCCTTTTGCAAAGAGAAACGATTTTTTCCATAGAATCCGATTGTTTTGTGGCCATAATATTGTTATTTATTCAATTTTAACCCGCTTTTGCCATTTTTACAACCCTCCGCAAAAGCGACCCGGACTTTATGTTTTCCTTGTCTATTTTGAAAAAATACAGCTGGCTATGGCCGCCATGAGCAGATTTTACCTCTTTTTTATCCTGATTCAGGATTTTTTTAATTTTTATTGGCGTATTTTTGTCTGGATCAATAATTTCTATTTTATCTTTTGGATTAATCGCGTTGTGAACCTGAACAGTTATCGCTTTTCCTTTGCTCTTAACCACTTCGCCCACAAATTCATAGTTGCATTTTTTGTGAGACTTTTTGAAATCGTGTTTTGGATCATGACCGAACAAAAAACCGCTTGTGTATCCTCTGTTTACAAGTTTATCCAGCTCTTTTTGCTGATCATCAATAATTTTTTTAAGTTTTTTGGTTGATAATTTTTTCTCTAAGGCGTCTATAATTTTGCGATAAGCCCGACAAACTATGGCGACATAATAGGCGCTCTTGTTGCGGCCTTCGATTTTAAAAGAAACTATCCCTGCTCTTTTCAGCTTCTCCAAATGCGCCAACAAATTTAGATCCTTACTGTTAAAAAAGTAAGTTCCATTTTTATCTTCTTCAAGGTCTATTTTAAATTTTTTCTTTTCATCCTCGATGCTCATGGCCAGTGTTTTATACTTCCACCGGCATGGCTGCACACAATCTCCTAAATTAGCACTGCGCCCCGCCATCCACGCGCTCAAGATACAGCGGCCGGAATAACTCATGCACATCGCGCCATGCACAAAACATTCGAGTTCCACTTCCGGCACAGCGCTATGAATTTCTTTGATTTCTGCCAGTGTAACTTCGCGCGCCAAAATAATCCTTTCCACGCCCTGAGTAGCCCAAAATTTCACTGCCCGCCAATTGATCGCATTGGCTTGCGTAGAAAGATGAATCGGAATGCCCGGCGCATATTTTTTGGCTAATTCCAAAACTCCCGGATCGGAAATTATAATCGCGTCCGGTTTTATTTTTTCCAGAAATTTTAGATGCTTAATAATCAGAGGAAATTGGGTATTATGCGGATAAGTGTTTACTGTCACATAAATTTTTTTCTTTTTCGCGTGCGTAAATTTCACTGCCTCGGCAAGCGTTTTTTCCGAAAAACTGTTGATCCGCCGGCGCATGGAAAAATCCGGAAGGCCGCAATAAACCGCGTCCGCCCCGTAGGTAATGGCATATTTTAATTTTTCCGGACTCCCCGCGGGAGCCAGAAGTTCAAGTTTTTTCATAGTTAGGCATTATCCCGCAGTTTTTTCATAAGGTCAAGATAAAATTTCAAATTATGCATTGAGGCTAAACGCATGGCCAGCGGATCACCCGTCGCAAAAAGATGCTTGAGATAGGCGCGAGTATGATTTTGGCAAAGCTCGCAATCACAATTTGCATCAACCGGCGAAAAATCATTTTTAAAACATTCGTTATTAATATTGATTGTTTTATAAAAAGTTTTTTTATTTTTGGATTTTGGATTTTGTGATTTGTTTGGAAATTGGAAATTGGAAATTGGAAATTCCGATTGTTTCTCCCAGAGAAACAATCGACCATGTCTTCCTTCTCTTGTCGGAATCACACAATCAAACATATCCCATCCCAAGTTCACAAATCTCACAATATCTTCCGGCGTGCCCACTCCCAGCGCGAAACGCAAAGAATTTTCCGGAATGAGTTCTGCCGTTTGGCGCACCGCGTCTTCCATCAAATTACCTTCCGCATCAATGTGTCTCGCGCCAAAACCGTAACCGTCAAATCCAATTTTTATTAATTCTTCCGCGCAATATTTTCGCAGATCGAAATGTTTTCCCCCCTGGATCACGCCAAATATTAACGGCCGATTTTTTTTAGATATTTTTCTGTCTTTTAATTGTTTTTCATATTCAATTTTGCAACGCCTGGCCCACAAAATCGTCCGCTCGACCGCGTCTCTGATTTTTTCTTTGGAATAGTTGTTCGGCGGCACATCATCCAGAACCACCATCATATCCACGCCCAGGTCAAACTGGATCTGGATGGATTTTTCCGGAGTTATTTCGTGTGTCGACCCGTCCAGCGGAGATTTAAAGATCGCTTTTTCATCCGTAATTTTTCCATTCTGCGGATTCTTGTGAATCAAGGAAAAAACTTGATACCCGCCCGAATCGGAAAGCAGTGGCGCGTCCCAATGCATAAATTTGTGGATGCCTCCGGCTTTTTTAATCAGCTCGGTTCCAGGCTGTAAATATAAATGATAGGTATTCACCACCATCGGCCCAACTCCGCTTTTTTTAAGATCTTCTTTGCCCAAAGATTTTACAAAGCCGCGGGTCGCGTCAGGCATAAAAAACGGAGTGCTAATTGCTCCGCTTTTTGTTTCTACTTGGCCAATTCTCTGTTTGCCTTTTTGCGATAACACCTTAAACATGCTTAGTTTACTACTTTATAGTTAGTTCCGATTCCCGCATCCTCAATCAAGATGGTGCTTTTCTTGCCCGTGGACACCGACAGATTATTGCTGGTAAATAAATCTTTGGCAGAAAAAATCACTGGATTGACTAAAGTCACTTCATTATCAAGTTGGTTGAGTGATGGTGTCACTTGCACTTGAAAAGCAACTTCCAGCGGAGCATTGAGTATGCCTGTTCCAGCCGAGATATTGCCGATATCCCAGACTAAACTGTTATCCCTGGAATTGTATGTAAATTTTCCATCATCCGGAGAAACCTTGCCTGTCATCGTAACTCCTGTCGGTAAAGTAGCGGTCACCCTAGCGTCGCTTACATCATTGGAAACATTGACGGCTTTCCAATGGATGGTGAAAGTAGTTGGCGTACCGACTTTTGGAGGGATTGGTCCTGAATTAGGAATTGTCGTGTCATTATAATATCCTTTCATATCTAGCACAAGTTTTGAATCCAACTTTATATCCATATTATTTCCGGAAACAACCTTATTAGAATCGATTGGGGTCTGAACGTCCGGACTGTCTATTTTGGCAGTGGCAGAAATCACATAGTTTTTGTCATTAGTGGTCGAAATTGGTATTACATCCTTAGTTTTAATAGAAAAGTCGACTTCTCCGGACTGACCAATAGCTAAGTTTTTTAAAGATGGATCATCTACTCCTTTCCACGTAATGACATGACTATTTGGATCAAAGGCCCCCTTTTTCAAAACTAGCGAAGCATAGTCTAGGATCGGACTATCTATTTTTTCGTTCAAGATAACATTTCTCAGATCTATATTGCCGTTATTTTTATATTTTATATGGAACATCAAGACCTCTCCGGATTTGGTAATATAATTATTCAGGCCATTGACTAATTGTGAGATTTCAATTGGTGAGACAAAAATCGTGGTTGAAGCCTGCTCTTCACTATAACCAATAAACTTGGTCTGATCGCTCGTACCGATATAAGCTTTGACGTTCTTTACTTCATCACGATTGCCTTCGAGTTTGCCACTGGCCACGATCTTTCCCGATTGGCCGGCCGCCAGATGCCCGATATACCAAGTATTGCTCCCTTCAGAAGTTATTGGATTCGCCCGGGAAAAAACAAAGGTGTCCGGATAGTCAACCCTGACTTTGATATTATTGAAGTCCTCCTTGCCAGTATTGGTGTAGCTTATCTGATAATCCACCGAGTCTCCGCTAGATATTTTTTGCGGCGCTAAAATTTCTAAGTCAATGGGTGAAGTATCAACATTAACGCCCAACTGATTTTTAGCGTCGAATTGGCTATTGAAATTAGAGGGTGTATAAATCAAGTCTGTCTTGATATACATCAATGTCCCCTTGGGGCTATAAACATTTCCATTTAAAATAACTTTGCCGCTGCTATTCCCGGAAATATTGCCGATTGTGAAAACTCCGCTTGTTTGGCCCTCGACCTTAAAATTGGAATTTTCTCCCGGTTTGAAACTTTCTGGATAAGTAATTCGCAGAATCGCGCCTGAAAGCGCGACTCGATTATTATTCGTGTAACTGATTTCATAAGTCAATAATTTGCCGCTCGAAGCATTAGACGGTCCATCAATCTTGGTTGTTATTCCTTCTTCCGAGAAAGCGGATTGCATATATCTGTACATTCCGAAAACAGCCAGCGTCAGAATAACAATCCCCACAACTACCCAGGCACCTATTCTAAGCGCCTTTTTTTGCTCGCCGCCTAATCCGGTGTTTCTTTTCTCCCAAACATCACCAGCAGGCACGGCTAGCGGATCTTTTTTTATGGCAGCCTGGATATCAAATTCGTTTTGGCCGTGCTGCGACAAATTTTCATCCCTTTCTTTTGAATATAATTTATTTTTTATTTCTGATAAACTCATAATTTATTTTTTATTTTATAATTGAATAATACCATAAATAGTGTTATTTTTCAAGCTATTGCAAAAATCGCCTACAGCCAATTTATCGATTCCTGCGCGATAATTTTAAGATTATTCACGTCTTTTTGGCTCACCTTGAGTTTTGCCAGATTTTCCATCTTGTTCTTCAGAAAAATTCTGATCAGTTTTATGGATTCAGAGCTTATTTTGATCCTTTTATTTTCTACAGTATGGCATTTCCCGCACAAAACCCCGCCTTTGGCCGGGCTGAAATAATTATTTTGCGGTTGCAACTTGGATCCGCAATTCACACACTTGTCCGCTTCCAGCCGATACCCCATTTCGGAAAGAAGCTTGAACAAAAAACCCAGGGACAGGACATCCATTTTGGAGATATCCCCTGCTTCCGCGCTCAATTTATCCATGCTCGCCAAAAAAACCGCCAAAATTTCAAAAATCTGTTCATCCTTCTCCTGTTCCGCCATGATCTTGCCAAAAATCTTGAAGACATCTCCGATCCTGCCCAACGCGTCCAGATTTGATTTTGCTCCAAAAAAATTGTCCAGAACGATAGCGCCGGTTATTTTCCCTATTCCCCGGCTTTTGGCGACAAAAATTTCCGCCAAAGTTAAGGGCTCAAGACTGCCGGCCAATTTGGCATTGGGTTTTCTGACGCCTTTGCCCAGAACTCTAATTTTTCCGGCTTCCCGCGTATAAATAGTATAAATCCGGTCGGTTTCAGCGACATTTTTTTTATTCAAAATGATCCCCGTGTATTTGTAGTCCATAATACAAGTATATTATTTTGCCAAAATAAATAAAGGCCTCCATTGCGAAGGCCTTTTTACTATTTTCATCTAAGCTTAGTTCAGGTTATATATTTCCCTGTGCAGTAAACGCATTTGCCAAGAATTTCATCATCCCTTTCTTCACTAGGATAAGCAGGATCCAAAAGACATGGCAGTATTTCCTCATCGCACGAAGTGCAAATATAGGTTTTTTCTGCAGATCTGTCCCGTGTAGCAATCTGTACAACTGCCGCAATAGTCCATGCCAAGGAAACCGTGGCAACAGCAAGAAAAGCCAGAATCAGAAAGTCTATGAATTCATTCTGCGTAAAGATGTCAAAACCATAACTCTGCAGAAAACTAACCGCTTGTTTTATCATTTCCCTCCCTCCTTTTCCCTCATCTTTTCTTCCTCTCTGAGTTCCTCCATTATTTTTTTTGAACGTATTTTCATTGCTTCTGCCTTTTCTTTTTCTGCTTTTTCTCTATGTATTTCTTTAATACTCTCCAAAATTGTCAGAATGAGATAAGAGACACAGGCCGTTGCAGCAGCAAATACAAAAAATAACGGGACAATGAGTATGGGAACAAAAAAATAAACAGCCACAGCCAGAACTAAAATTGATAGACTTCCTAATAATTTTTTGTTCAAGAACTAGTCCCTCCTTTTTATTTGAATTTTTACTTCCTTCTCTTCGATTTTAAATTCTTTTTCCAGATCTGAATTTTCCAGAATTTCCGATTTTAATTCATCGGCCAGAACTTCTTTGACGATCATTTCTCCAAATTTTTCAAATACTTCTGACAGACCATTATATCCTACCTTAATCCGATTGTCAACATCATAACCAGCAACTTTACGCATTTCCTGGATGAAGCGGATAATCTCGCGAGCTTGGCCTTCAAGCGCTAAATCATTATCTATATTTATGTTTAATTTAGCCAGGTCTATGTTTTTATCAACTAAAACCTTTTTAACATTAACTTCTTCACTAATAATATTGAATAATTCTTCGTCCAACTCCTCTTTAACATATAACTCATACAAGGGTTGTCTAACCTTAATTTTAGCTTCAGCTCTTAATTTCAATCCGGCATTCACATACAACCTCGCCTTATCCATATTATTATTTAACTTTTCATCGATTAGTTTCTCATCCGCCACTGGAAAATCATCTAAATGCACGGATTCTTTATTGGCTAAATTTTTGTAAATTTCTTCCGCGACAAACGGCGTGAAAGGCGCCATTGATTTGGAAAGTTCAACCAACACAGTATACAAAGTCTGATAGGCTTCGTTTTTATCATTATCATCCTCGCTCTTCCAAAATCTTTTGCGGCTGCGGCGGATATACCAATTGGAAAGATTGTCGATAAATTTGGGAAACAGCCGGCAGGCCTTGTTCAGCTCGTAGTTTTCCATCGCTTCATTCACTTCTTTGATTAGAGTGTTTAATTCGGAAACGATCCATTTGTCCAAAAGATTTTTCGCCTTTAGCTTCCCATCTTTAGCCTGAAATTTATCTATGTTCGCGTAGAGCACAAAAAAAGAATAGGAATTCCAGAGCATGCGCAGCATGCCGCGCACCAAATCGGCCACATCCGATTCTTTTAGCACTAGATTTTCCGCGGCCACGACCGGCGATGACATTAGATAAAATCGCATGGCATCCGCTCCGTATTTGCCAAACATTTCCATTGGATCCGGATAATTTTTGAGTCGTTTGGCTAATTTTTTGCCGTCTTCGCCGACCACAATTCCATTCACAATAACATTATTATACGCCCGCGAATCCTTAATGGCCGTCGCGATCACATGCAGATAATAAAACCAGGCACGCGTCTGATCGACGCCTTCCGCGATAAATTCCGCCGGAAATCCTTTTTCAAATTTTTCCTTGTTTTCGAAGGGATAATGCATCTGCGCGTAGGGCATCGAACCGCTGTCAAACCAGGTGTCCAAAACATCCGAAATCCTTTTAATTTCGCCACCACACTTCTCGCATTTGAAAGTAATCTTATCGACAGTATGCTTGTGCAGATCGGTTATTTTTTGATTACTTACTTTTTCCAGCTCTGAGATGGATCCGAAAACTTTTATTTCTCCACATTCGCATTTCCAAATAGGCATGCAAGAAGCCCAATAACGTTGCCGAGAAATTGACCAGTCGCGCGCGCCCTCAAGCCAATTGCCAAATCGGCCTTCTTTCATATGCGCCGGCGACCAATTAATGTCTTTCGCCAAATTGATAGCTTTTTCTTTAACATCCGTCACCTTCACAAACCATGAAGAGGTCGCATAATTAATGAGCGGAGTATCACAACGCCAGCAGTGCGGATAACTGTGCTCATATTTTTCCTTGGCAAAAAGCAAATTATTTTTGGCCAGATATTTGATAACAGAAACATCCGTCGATTGGTGGTCTTCCAGCGGTTTCACACTCATGCCGGCAAAATCAACAGCTTCTTTTTTGATTATTCCATCCATGCCGACATGCTGGACGAACAGCAATTTATATTGATAACTCAAATTCAGGTCGTCCTCACCAAAGGCCGGCGCGATATGCACCACGCCTGTCCCCTCTTCGGTTGTCACAAAATCACTGGCGTATATTTTCCAGCCATTCTCTTCATTCTGAATTCCTTTACCGACATAATAATCAAATAGGGGTTTGTATTTTTTACCGATTAATTCTTTACCTTTGAATTCAGAAATAATTCCATATTCTTTGTCCTTCATGACATCTGTCAATCTATTTTTTGCCAATATTAGATTTTCATCTCCACTTTTAATTTTTACATAATCAATATCCTCCCCCACCGCCAACGCCACATTCCCAATCAACGTCCACGGTGTCGTCGTCCAAGCCAAAACAAAAGTTCCCGGTTCATCCACCAGTTCAAATTTTGCGATCGCTGACAAGTCTCTAATGTCTTTATATCCCTCGGAAACTTCCTGCTGGGAAAGAGTAGTTTCACAGCGCGTGCAAATATGCATCGAGCGATAGCCTTCATAAATCAGACCCTTATCCCACAATTCTTTAAAAACCCACCAGACCGATTCCATATACGGCAAATCCATAGTCTTGTAGGCATTTTCCATATCCGCCCAGCGCCCCAGACGCGTAATCACCTTTTTCCATTCGGAAACGTAATCTAAAACTTTGCTGCGGCAGAATTCATTGAATTTCTCCACGCCCATTTCTTCAATCTCTGTTTTTCGCTTGATGCCCAATTCTTTTTCCGCGATGTTTTCTATTGGCAGTCCGTGGCAATCCCACCCCCATTTTCGTTCCACGCGATACCCACGCATTGTCCAATATCTTGGCACTACGTCTTTCATCACACTACCGACAATATGCCCATAGTGCGGCGTTCCGGTCGCAAACGGCGGCCCATCATAAAAAACATAGTCACCTTTTGGCGCCGGCCTCTCTACTGATTTTTCAAATATTTTCTGCTCTTCCCAAAATTTCAAAATTTCTTCCTCCATCTTTGGGAAGCTCATTTTGGGGTCAACCTTCTTAAATGGCATAGTAATTATTTTTGGAATTGTTTATAAACCTCCAGCGTCTCGCGCGCGCATTTTTCCCAATTGAATTTGTCCACTTGGAGCTTGCCCTTTTCACGATAGCTTTTCTTCAGATTTTCGTCCTTGGAAAATTTTAGCATCGCGTCAGCAATTTCTTGCACATTCAAAGGATTCACCAGCTCTGCCGCGTTTCCCGCAATTTCTGGAATAGAAGAAACATTGGACACAATGGCTGGGGTACCAGTCGCAAAAGCTTCCAAAACAGTCGTGCCGAATCCTTCATATAGCGACGGCATCACAAAAAAATCAGCGTGATGGAAAAGCGGGACCATTTCATCACCGATGATATAGCCCGTAAAAATAACGTCTTTGGCAACGCCTAAATCCTTGGCCATCTGTTTGTATTCCTTGGATAGCCAGCCACTCTTGCCCGCCATCACTAGTTTATAATTATTCTGAACGCCTGTTTTTTTGCAATTATCTTTGAAGATCTTGAACGCCTCAAAAAGACGTCCGATATTCTTCACCGGCTCCAGCGTACCCAAAAACAGAATGTATTTATCCGGAATTTCATATTTTCCCAGAACCTTTTCACGCGTTACCGCCGACTGCTCAAAGAACCGCTTGTCAAAACCGCTGTAAATAACCTTAACTTTGTCTTCCGGAGTTTTGAAAATTTCCTGGATATCTTTCTTGGTAGAATTGGAGACCGCAATTATTTTGTCCGCTTTATTTATCATAAGACTCAGCACCGCCTTGGTTTTTGTGCGCATAAGTTGCGGAAAAACATCCGGAACTTTATGCACTGCCAGATCATGCACCGTCACAATCGTTTTCCCCCGGTAACTGACCGGGATGCGGCTCATCGGAGAAGTCGCGTGGATCACGTCCAGATTTTCTTTGGCCAAAGTGGCGGTTCCCAAAATTTCATTATAAGCGCCCGGCAAATATTTTTTATAATCGGAAAAAGGATAAAATTTTATTTTTACATTCGGTTTCGAAAATTTCTTGACGTCTTTCTCGCGGACGCGAAAATCAAAAAACAAGACATATTCGTTTTCCTTGTCGATATCCAAAAGATGGCGGATCAGCTGGTAGGTATAGTGGCCCACCCCAATCGCCTCGCCTTTTTCTGGATTTAAAATTGTCCTCGCGTCAATGCCAATTCTCATAATATTGTTTTTTTTAATTAGATCCCTCGACTTCACTCGGGATGATTCGCCGTGGCGAATCACATCTTTTCCGGCGCCGAAACGCCGATTAGCCTTAATGTTTCGGCTAGCACTATTCTAACAGCATTTATGAGGTTTAGTCTAGCGCTTGTCAGCTCCGGATTTTCCTTATCCAGCACTTTGCAGGCATTATAGAATGAGTGAAATTTGTCGGCTAATTTGATGGCATAATAAGGCAGTTTATGAACTTCATAACTTTTTGCAATCTCTTCAACTAATTCCGGAAATTTATTCAGCTCCTTGATCAGGGTCAGCTCTTTTTCATGCGTCAATAACTCAAGTTTTGAATTTTGTCCGCCGCGGCGGATTGAATTTGTTTCGGATTTAGTCCGCCGGCTGGCGGATAGAATTTCGTATTTCCGCAATATCGAAGATATGCGGGCGTGTGCGTATTGCGCATAAAACACCGGATTTTTTTCTGATCGCTCCAAAGCCAGATCCAGATCAAAAGTCATGTGGGAATCCGGCGCATACATGACAAAGAAAAATCTGGTTGCATCGTGTCCAACCTTATCAATTAATTCATCGATATACACCACATTGCCAGCACGCTTACTCATGCGTGCTTCTTTGCCATCTTTCACCAGGCGCACGAGTTGAACAATAATAAATTTCAATTCGCCGGTAAATCCCAGCGCCTCAGCAGCCGCTCGAAAACGAGAAATATACCCGTGATGATCCGCTCCCCAGATCTCAATAAATTTCGAGAAGCCGCGCTCCATTTTATTCAAAATATATCCGCAGTCAGAAGCAAAATAGGTTTTTTCGCCGTTGCTTTTCACTAAAACCCTGTCTTTATCATCGCCAAATTCAGTTGTTTTTAGCCACAGCGCGCCGTCTTCTTCTTTGGTTAGGTTCTTATTTTTTAAAATATCTATCGCCTTGTCTATATAGCCGTCAGCATACAAAGATTTTTCTGAAAACCAAGAGTCAAATTTGATCTGCATTTTTTCGCTAGCAACTTTTTTAATAATTTCATCCATTATAATTTCCGCTGATTTTCCCCCGATCCCCTTGATATCAGTCAAATTGCCGAATTTTTTATGCAGTTCGTCTATATAATCTCCGGTATAAACCGCCTCGCCATCCCTCAAAACACTATGCCCCAGCTTTATGACTTGTTCCCCGGCATCGTTCACATAATATTCATTCACTACTTCGAAACCCGCCTTGCGGCAAATCTGGCTGATCGAATCTCCGCAGAATCCTCCGCGCCCGTTGCCAACTGTCAACGGCCCGGTCGGATTGGCAGAAATAAATTCATTGTTTATTTTTTCTCCTTTGCCAATTTCGCTGTTTCCAAAATTTTCTTTCTGCTTGTTAATTTCCGCGACTTTATCTTGCAAATATTTTTGCGACAAATAAAAATTAATATATCCCGGCGCCACGATTTCGACTTTTTCGAAAGCATCTTCCCCATTCCTAAAGTTGAGCTTTAGGATTTCCGCCACTTCCATCGGATTCCTCTTCAAAATCTTGCCCAAAACCATAGCGATATTGGTCGAATAATCGCCAAAATTCTCGACTTTGGGATAGTCGATGATAATCTCCGGCATCGCGAAGTCAGGAACTGTTTTTTCCCTTTTCCAAGCCATTATAGCTCCTTCCAAATTTTGTCTAATTTCCTGTTTCATATAGCTATTATACATCAAATATTCCTTAAAAACAAAACGAATCCGAGGATTAGCTCCGGATTAAAAAAAGCGACCAAGCTTATTTAATCACTTGGACTTTGGCCAGAATCTGATCTCGTCCGACTAGCCCGAATCGAGTCGAGTCCGTGGATCCTCCGGGAATATTGCCTAAAATATAATAGAAATCTTCCGGCATTATTCCTTGATATTGTTGCTCGTAATCCCGAAGCAGGGTGGCTCTTTTTTCATCCAAGTAATAGTTTTTTCCTTCGAAATTTTTGAGAATTTCACCGTTGACCTGGATATTCCAAGTTTCTCCGTTTGGTTCAACATGAAACTTATCACCGGGAATAATTTTCACTTGCTTGATAAGAGGATCAACATTCCCCGAAAAATTAACCAGAGCGATATCATTTCTTTCTATAGGATGGCAATTGTAATAACCCATCAGCGCGGTGATCTCTTGCTCCGGTTCAAAAAGCGGTTCCATGGAAATTCCGCGGATGTATTTGGTTTCGAAAATTACATCGCAGTTTTTCTGGCCTATTTCGGTTTTTAATTTGTTTTGGAAAAAATATTTATGCAGTAAAAAAATTTCGGAAATTATCAAAGCCGCCACCAGAAATATCAGCGCTTTAATTTTAATTTTTTCCCGCATATAGGGATTTTAGCATACTACAAAAAGCAAGCACCAACGCCTGCTTTTGAATCTAATATTGGAAGTAAAATTATTATTTACAGCAATAAATATAGTCTATTTTGTCCGTAATCTCACCCGCATCTTCATTTCCTGCGAGACAAGTTGCAGGGTTTACTGCACTAAGAAGCCAAGCTTTGCCGCTCCAGAAATAAAGTTTAACGCCCGAACCGGGCGCCATAGAGTTACAGTCCTTAGACCGATAAGATTCACTTTCAGCATAACCCTTGTCCTGACAAATTTTGTCAGCAGTCATCTTCGTTGTTAGATCAAAAACATTACCAGCACCCCATGACCGGTTATCACAATAATAACCACCGCAATCCTTTCCAACAGAAAAAAATTGGCAGCTGCCAGCTCCGCTTCCCGCATCCACATAATCCTTGGTTACTAGTGTGGTTCCCAAATCAGCAGCGACTGTGGAAGCTGAAGTGCCCTTTCCTACTAGCGTCAGATTGATTGCTCCCAGGTTTTGCGCGATAAAATTTCCCAATTTGGTTTGCAAATTGACACTGGTGTTTATCGGCGCGCCGAGATTACCCCCAGGAGCAGTGGCAGTCGGCTCGGTCCAAGCAGTAACGAACTGGATTGAGATACCGAGTACCAGCCCCAGGGCGACCACTCCAAGCCAGTAAGTGGCAGTTTTAGCGATTTTAGTTTTCATAGTTATTTAAATAAAATTATTAATAATAAACTATTCTTCATTTTTTAAGTAGCGCCGCTCGAACTTGATCGGGGGTCAGGGCACTGGCTGGCTGTGCAGTGGGTGTTTTTTTCTGCAGCGCGCTATTGATTTGTTCCGGAGTTAGTTTTTTTGCGTTATCAGAGCTATCCACCGTTGTCCCGTCAGTCGTTTTTTCTAGAGCCTTCTGTATTTGCGCAGATTCAAGCGGTTTCACTGTTTCTTCCGATTTTGAAACAGGTGGTACAGAAACATTTTCGGCATTCTTCTTTTTATTTGTCAAATACAATATCAGGGCAAAAACCACGACAAAAATTGCCAGCAGAATCACCAGCAGAATTTTTAATTTAGGATTGTCTTGTTCTAAGTTCATATATTATGGATTACTTTTTTTATATACTATATAATTAAGAATTTTACGGCGCCACTTCTTTCCAGTTCTTATCTGAATTACAGCTTGCGCTACTAGTACAAAGCTGTTCACAGCCGTCACCAGTGGTATTCGAGCTAGAAATCACGAAATTGCCTGGTGAGGCCGGACAAGATGTTCCGGAACATCGTTGATCATAACAGCCGGCAGTTCCCGTAGCATTTACAGGCGCTGCGCATGATGTTCCATTGCAGCATGTTAATGTGTAGATTGTCCCATTCGCTGGCATTGATATAGTATTGTCAGAACCACCTGTTACCAATTTTGCTCCACTCCACCCCCCACTGGCAGTACAAGTCGTAGCCGTACCAGTAACTGTCCATGTCAGCGTAGTATTTTTTGGCAAAGACTGGCCTTCAGCCAAAACGACTACGCTTGCGCTAAGAGTCACTGTCGGAGCCGTAAGAGGAAGGTTTATTGTTGCCCGGCTCAAATCAATCCAACCGAGTTCATTCGACCAGGCGTAAGTATGGTTAGTGCCAGTGCCATCCATCTTAGTCACATCCGCCCCGTAAGTGACAACAGGCGTAGATGTGTTATTCATCCCTCCGCAAGCAACATCAATATAGCCATTGCTGTCCGTGTCGCAATTAGCGCTATTCAAGCTTATCCATCCCTGCCAGCCGCCCGCATTTCCCGGAATCAGTGCTTCCGCTTGCGGCATGGCCATAATTCTGGCCCAGCCTTTAAGCACATTGCCTTCTCTTCTGGCAGAGCATGTTCCAGCGGGACAGCCGCTAGCTTCCTGAAAACTAACCCAGCCGATATTTTCACTCCACGCATAGCCGGAAAGATTGCATCCTGCTCCAACGCAACTGGCATCAGGAATATTTACTCCATAGGAAACAGATCCGCTCAAACTTGGATTAGTATTATTCATACTGATCCAACCGATGCCAGTGTTATTTGCAGGACTGCCACCATCGTCTGTACTACCCCAAAGCCAACCCATGCCGGTTTCAGTTCCGGCTTTTATCTTGGCGACACTGACTGCGAAAAAAATAATCGCACCAACAAAGAAAGTAAGCAATATTTTCTTTTTCATTTTTTTATTTTTTTAAGATAGCTTTCAATTGCTTATATTATAGCACAAAAAAACCATCCATGCCATAGGATGTGGATAAGTTTTGGAATTTCCAATTTCCAATTTCCAATTTTCAATAAGTGCTTTATACTTGAACTATGACTGTTTTAGCCTACAACAAACGCGCCAATTTCGACTACCAAATTTCGGATAAATACGAAGCAGGTTTGGTTTTAACTGGCCAAGAGGTTAAATCGGTCAAAGCTGGCCATATCAGCCTCAAGGAAAGCTTTGTCACAGTCAAAGGCGCGGAATTATACCTGACTAACGCCCATATTACGCCCTGGAAACACGCCGGCGAGATAAAAAATTATGAACCAACGCGACCCAGAAAGCTCCTACTCCGTAAAGCGGAAATTCGGCGTTTAATCGGCAAAGTACGCACGGAAGGCTTGACACTGGTGCCGATTCGAGTGTATACTAAAAAGCGACTATTAAAGTTAGAGTTTGGCGTTGGCAAGGGAAAAAAGAAGTTTGATAAGCGCGAAGACCTCGCCAAAAAAGAAAGTGACAGAAGGATCAAAAGAGCATTAAAAAATTTCTAATATCTAATTACTAATTTCTAAATAAATCCCAATTTTAAAATGACTAATGTCCAAATTTTGGTCATTAAAAATTTGTTCATTGGAAATTGTTTAGAAATTAGAAATTCGGATTTAGAAATTACCGCCCCTGGCGGTTTCGGGGTTGCCTAGTTTCGACAGGTTGTACTTTTAAAATATGCAAGCCGAGCATGATACTTACTCGCTAAACCCGTATCAAAGTTATAAGTGCAAACTTCATAACAAAAGCGAAGGCTACATTTGCGCAAGCATTTGCAAGTTTTGCTCCCGCTTTAGCTTAAATTGCCTCTTCAGGCGATTACCTAGAGCCATCGGGCTGTTGATTCTCAATAAACAGCCTCCGGTGTCATATTATTGAGATAGAAAATATAATTCTGTTTAAGTCATATTTTCAAAACTAATTTAAACCTAGATTAAAAAGATTTTGTTTATTTATCACTTTTTAATCGATCCCGAGTATTCGGGGAATAAATAAACTACGCTTGTAGATTATTTTAATATAACAATTTTGGACATGGGTGCGATTCCCATCAACTCCACAATAATAATTAATACCAAACCCATAAGAAGAGGACCAATTAAAAGAGTATTCCCCAAGAAAGCTCCGCGTGAAAGGATCAATGAGCAAATTAGGGTTCCCCAAATCCGGGTCATTGATGACCAAGGAAATCAATTGGGCATCATGACCCCGTTTGAGGCCTTGCAAATTGCCCGTGAACGGGAAATAGACCTGGTTGAAGTAGCGCCGACGGCTCAACCGCCTGTCTGCCGCATCATGGACTATGGCAAGTTTCAATATCAGCAATCCAAGCAAGACCGGCAAAGCAAAGCCAAACAGAAAAAGACCGAAGTCAAAGGAATCAGGATCGGCGTACGTACGGATGACCACGACCTTAATTTTAAAAAGGACCAGACGGAAAAATTCTTGGCAAAGGGCGACAAGGTGAAGATTGAAATTGTTCTCCGCGGCCGGGAAAAAGCCCACGCAGAGTTGGCCAGGACTAATTTGGTCAATTTTCTAAAAAGCATTGCTATTGATTATAAGGTTGAGCAAGACATCAAAAGATTCCCTGGCGGATTCAATGTTGTCATCGCTCCATAGTTATAAATTTTAAAATTACCGATTATATGCCAAAATTGAAGACTAAAAAAGCGTTAGTAAAGAAATTTAAAGTCACCAAGAACAGAAAAGTTACTCGCCGAAAAACCGGCCAAAACCATTACAATTCCAAAGAAACTGGAGCTGAGGGCCAAAGGAAAAGAGGCGACGTCAGACTTTTCAAAACTGACGAACAAAACGTCCTAAAGGGAATGCCATACATCATTAAATAATTTTAAATTATAAATTTCAAATTTTAAATCAATTTTAAATTATCAAATGTTTAAATAATTAAAAATTTATTCATTTGACCTTTATTTAAAATTAAAAATTTAAAATTAAAAATTACCGACTATATGACTAGGGTAAAAAGAGGAATAACCCACGTAAAACGCAGAAATAATCTTTTGGAGGATGCCAAGGGCTATCGTTGGAATCGCAAAAATCTTTTTCGTGAAGCCAAGCAAGCCGTCATCAAGGCCGGCCAATACGCTTACCGGGACCGCCGGGCCAAGAAAAGGACCATGCGCGCGCTTTGGATCACTAGGCTCAACATCGCTGTACGCGAATTGGGCCTGAAATACAGTGCTCTGGTCCAGATCATGAATACGAAAAAGATTGCCGCGGATCGCAAAGTACTTTCCCAAATGGCCGTGGAAGATCCGAAGGTATTCGTAAAATTTATTGAAAGCATCAAATAAATTTCTTTATAAAAAAAATCTCCCGAGAATCGGGAGATTTTTTGTTTTATTTTTTCTTAAAAATGACCTCCTTAATCAGCCTTTGAAAAGCGTAAATCGGCAACCAAAGCCAGACGGTTTTTTTCAACCACTTTTCTCCGAATTTATTGATATCCGCGCCGCGAATAACCAGAAAATCAATGACCAGACACAAAAATAATATTCCGATACAAATAAGGATCCAGCCAATAACCATATGTTTTTATTTTAATGCTTATTAAATTCGTAAATCACGTCCTTTTTTTCCACCACGATGCGCCATCCCTTTTCTTCGGCTATTTTTTTGAGATTATAATTTGGGTTGAAAGCAATGGGGTTTTCCACTATGTCTAAAAATGGCACGTCTGACTCCGTGTCCCCCAGCCCGTAAGAATCATTTAGCTTTAGACCTTTTTCAGCCACATATTGGCGCACTACCTGGCCCTTGTCTTTTGTTGGCTCGAAAACTGTCTCTCCCGTATAAACAGACTTCTCGTCCATAGCATAAACGCTGCCAAACACCGCGTCAAATTTCAGATATTTATTGTATTCTTCCACAATTTCCAGCGGCGAACCAGAGATGGCAATGATTATATAATTTTCCGCTCTTAATTTATTTATGAGATTGTTGGCAAAAATATAAGTTCTATCCTTATAAAAAGGCACAACGATCTTACTCGCTTCCAGAACTTCCTGCCTGGTACAACCTTTGATGTTTTGGCAGTAAAGCTGAACCAGTTCTCGCCTGTAGTCTTCGTAAGTGCCTTTATGGTCCAGCCATTTAGAATAAAGGATGGTTAATTCCTTCCTGACCTTGCGGTCAAAAATTTTCATCCAGGCCAACTCGTCAATTAGTTCAAAGGCCAAATTTTTACGAAAAATCGTACCATCAATATCAAAAATGGCCAGCTTATTTTTTTTGTTCACTAATTTACTTTAGAGGTTTATTCTTTTTTATCAGCGCAGCATCTGCATGTGCATGGCCCGAGATACATCCCGTAAATCGCCAGGACAATGCCAATCAAAATCCACTGCGTTCCAGCTAGCCCCATTATATCAGTCTTGGCTAAAGTATCCACCGCAGCCAACACAATCGCGATAACAGAAAGTGCCATAGCGATTTTAGATAAATTTTCATTTTTTTTCATAAAAACACCTCGCCTTCTAGCTGCCCGCCCCTATCCGGTTTTTTTACTTTCTACTTAAATAATACCATAAAAACTGGTTATTCTAAAACGATCATCGCTTTCCGGCCCTGGGTTATGTTTTCCGGCTTGCCGGGAAAATCATGGATGGCATTGTACAAGATGTCGATATTATAAGCATAGCTCAAGCCTTTGCGCGTGCCAGGATCATTAGTGATTATAGCATCGCCATCATAACCGACCAAAACCAAATTATGGTAAAGCGGCCCGGGTGCGGTGAAGTTTGGATTGCCCAGCAGCCTCCCGGCCGCCGGCACAATGATTGGGTTACCTATGTCCAGATATTTTTTCAAATCCTCTTTTTGGAAATCATAGATGACTTTCAGGTTTGAAATTTTATAAAAATCTTCAGCCAACCTCACGATTTCGCCGGCATTACTGTCTTTGTAATCACCATAATTTTTAATTTCAAACTTCATCATTTTTTGAATTTCTTTTTCGGCAATATCTGGCGTCAGTAATTTTTTATCTAAATAATATTTAAGCATGACCAGCGAAGCTTCTTCGCACGCTTCTTCGTGAAGCGCGTCCCAATTGGCAAACGGCGCTTGCGATGTGAAGGGCACGACGATTGAAATTTTGTCTGGAATATTTTTTTCGCCATCTTTATTTTTTTCCGGCAAAATATTTTCTGCTGGCACTGCAGGTTTTTCAGTAGCATTTGTATTCTCCCGACTATTAAAAACGGTTAGATTATTTTTCTCAACCGGCGCCTCCGCGCTTTTTCTAGATAATATAAAAACCCCGCCAGCAATTGCCAGCGCGACAGCTAAAGATAAGAAAAATTTAAAAGTTTTGGCCATTAAAAAATTAGAAATTGTTTAAAAATTAAAAATTTTAAATTAAAAATTTGAGCATCTATATCAATTGCAAAGAACTATTATTAAGAATAATTGTAATTTATTTCACAAATAATCAGTGAATGACAACGGGCGTGCCGATCGGCGCCCAGTCGTAGACAATTTTCGCCGGACCGACACCTAATCTGATACAACCATGGGAAACCGGCGTACCCAAATGATTGGCGCCTTCTTTATAGCCTCCCGGCCATTCCGGCAGCTCATGAATGCCAAATTTCCCATCCGGCACCAGCGCGTTCCACCAAGGCATATATAAACCGAATTCTTTCGACCAGGCCCGCGGAGTTTTGTTTTCAATTTTGAAAGTACCTTTGGGCGTCGGCATGCTTGCTTTGCCGGAAGAAATCATATACGTGTCCAGCAGTTTTCCGTCCTGAAAGATAGTCATTACCTGATTCGCTAAATTGATATCGATGTATTTGCCAACTGTTATCTGCGGCCGGGTAAATCTGCGGGCCTGCGCCAGTCTTATACTAAAATCTTTGTCCCAAACGATGTTGGCCGGCATGAATGTTTCAAAACTGCTTTCAAAAATTTCAAAGTAGGCGGCATCATCAGCTTTTGCATATTTGGCGTAAATTTTTATGCTGTAAGACTGGCCATCTTGCACGTTTTCTTTCGGTAATATTTTGAACTCCGTTTTTTCCGGATTATTCTGATAGACAACCGTACTTTGCGGATCCAAAACAAAATTAATGAAAAAACCGCTGGTTGATTTATCGAAATCAACTGTTATCGGACTTTCGGCATCCACGACCGTATCCTTGGTTCCGTCGCTTGGAGATATGCTCGTGACTCGTGGATATTTCACTGTCGCAAAACTGAGTTCGCTTCCGTCTATTTTGGACAAAATTATGGTTCTGCCTTGCGGCAAAATAATTTTGTATTCTGTTTCCGGAATCCAGAATTTTTGCGGAGTAATTATCAATTTTTTCTTGTCTTGCCACTGAACATTTATGGCCGTATCCGGCACGACGCGCACTTCATTCGCGTATTTTTCCGACCAGGGCGCCATTGGCAAATCCACCACCAATGCTTCCTCATGAGTGATCTCCTGATTTTTTTCCAAAAGAATATCCGCACTCGTGACCGCGTACTTGGCCTGAATTCCAAAAACAATCCCAAGAACACCAAATGCTACAACCACCAGCAATAAAAATATTTTTATTGATTTTTTTATCTTATCCGACATAACCTAAAAAATATGAGAGGACAGAACCTTGCCCTCTCAATAATACAATGATACTTTTATCTTCCCATGGCCTTTTCCATAAGGATAATGTTGTCGAATCTTCTCGTCATTTCTTTTGGAGACACACCTTCTCCTAAATAACTACTCTTTTCCTCTATCACTCTTCTCTTATATGCTTCCTCAGTAATATTAAGATTCGTAATAACATCTTCCACCGTCAACGGTCCCCTATCTTCATCTTGAAGCATAATTCCCCCTTTTTTTATTTTTATAAAAATTTATAAAATATACCAAGGAACAACTATATGTAACTACCTGCTTTTATTCTATCACATTATTCTGCGCGAACAAACTCTTAGCCGTATCCCACAATTCCGGATGATTTTGCGTCGTTTTTAGCCAATACCACCATTCCGCTCCCCAAAGGTATATTTCCGGAAAACCGACTTCCTTGGCAAATTTAACGTTGTCTTGAAGTTTTTGCGGGTTCATCGATTTGAATTGTTCAGAAAGCGAACCACTGGTCGTCCAGCCATTGATCCAGGGTTCGGCTTGTAATTCGATCACGATCGCCTCGTCTTTTTTGTCTATTAAATTAACCATCCAATGTTTCGCCTGAAAAAATCTCGGCCCGATCGGATAGTCATAGTAACCAAAGCCATTTTTCCAAATGGTCCGATACATCGTTGTGCCGAAAACATCACCGAAGGAAGCCGCTTTGTACCATAAACTCAATTCGCCGCTGTCCGTAACAATAACCTGACGGGATGGATCAATCTTTCGAACTAAAGCCACTTCGCTGCCCAGCAACGCAGCATCCGGCGCGGGACAAACTCCAAAATCTAAAAATGGCTCGTTCTCAACCTGCCAATATTTGACTTCTGGATCATTTTTATATCTTTCTACGACTGTTTCAATCATTTGCAACAAGGCAGATTTTTTCTTTTCGACATCGTTTTTTGTCCAGTCGGGGATGAAACACTCCGGCCAGCGCGGAACTTTTTGCCCAACGGTTAAAATTATTTCCGCGTCTCTTTGACGCCCCTGCTCAAGCTGCCAATCCAAATCAGTAAAATTATACTCTCCCTCTTTCGGCTCAATCAGGTCCCAATAAACCGGAATCCTGATTTTCTTTATTTTGAGATCGTCCAGGATAGCTAAGTACGTTTCTTTCCAATCCAAACCGATGTCCGCCGCATACCTCGCGGAATATGTCACGCCCAGCTTGGCATCGCCATTAATTGCCTTGACCGGCAAATTAAAATAGACCAGCAGGCCGATAGCTAAAGAAATAACTATCAGTAAGCTTATTCCGATTGATTTAAATATTTTTTTTAGAATACTAAACATTTTTTTATTTTAAAATCTTTTCGGCCAATGGTTCATGGATATCAAAACAATCCCGGCAGTTATGATCAAGATAGAAGCGATTTCTTGCGCTATGTGCATCCAGTCTTTCTTTTCGCGGAAAATTCTTGGAAACCACATAGAAGACGTGATCCCCATCAGAAAAATAAAAACATATTCCGTGGAAACAAGCGCATTGACGATAGTCACGCTGCCCAAAGAAATAGCATAATTAGTCAGAATTGAACCGACGCCTCCCAAGCCCTTATTAAACACAAACAGCAGGCTGGTTTTAAGATTTTCCGCGTGCGGTTTTCGGAACCCGCTGAAAGATTTGAAAATAATTTTTCGCCAACGGGAAAAAATCAGCAAGGAAAACGCGCCGATAAATAAGCCCAGACGGGTCCAAATAAACACATTGATGAAGTTATCTCTTTCATAAAAATGTTTAAAGGATGTGAAAGCGATTGCCAAAAGAATTCCGGCGGCAATCGAATAATAAAACCCGACAAAAAATTTCTTTTTATTCACTTTGAAAGGAAGATCTATTGATATCAAGATTCCCCCGATGATCAAAACCAAGACTCCCAATAGCTGATGGGTAAGCAGTCTTTCTTTTAGAAAAAAAAGAGACAAAAAATAAGTAACTAGAGGAACAACAGCGCCGACCACTGGAGTAACTTTGCTGGCTTCACTTTTATTAATCGCAAAAAATAAGCACAGTATCCCATAAGTGAAAATCAAGCCGGCCAAAAGCGAAGGCCCGATTTGATTAAATTTAATCGAGTGAAAACCGCCGAAAGGAGCAAAGATCAAAAGAGTCGAAAAACTCAAAACACCTGAATAGAAAGTATAAATGGCTGGATGCGACACCCTATTGGAAGACAACAAAAATTTGTCCAGAATAACTTCCGCCGCGACCAAAAAATAAGCAACAATAGAAATCACAATCCAATTCATAATTTAGTTTTTGTTTTTTCAGCCCGAGGCTGATCCGCCTTTGGCGGAAACTTTTATATTTTTTAAGCTCTTACGCGATATTTTGTAATTAGGCGCTACTTTTTCAACTAACCCCCAAAACTTTTTTCTATGATTCAATTCCCGCAGATGGCAAAGTTCGTGCACAATCACATAATCCCTTAATTCTTCCGGCAAATCGGCAACTTTATAATTGAAATTCAAATTTTTCTTCCGGCTGCAGCTGCCCCAGCAAGTTTTCTGATTTTTGATAGAGATCCGGTTGTATTCGAAATTGTAGAAACGATTGAAAAATTCCACCCGGCTTTTGATAACCACTCTCGCAAATTCTTTTTGTGATTTATATCTTGTGCTTTCTGTCTTCTTTTTCTCTGATAATTCCTGAAAATCAACATACTTTAGTTTTTCAAAAATCCAATCCGCCTTTTCTGAAATGAACTTGTTGATTACATATAAAGGATACCACTTGGGCGCGGTTACTACAAAAGCTCCGTCTGGATAAATCGCAAGGCGCATACTGTGCGATCCCCTTCTTCTCTTCAGAGCGTATTCGAAAATTTTTCCGTTTATTTTTATCTTTTTATTTTTCACTGTTTTTATTTGTCATTACCATATATGGTTGAATGGTAAAAACTATTCTAAACCGTTCTGCTCGATTATTTTTTTGTAAGCGTAAAAACTTTTGCGTGGTTTGCGTTCCAGGGTTTTGTAATCCATTTCAATGAGGCCAAATTTTGGATCATAACCATACAGCCATTCGAGATTGTCCATCAAGGACCAAAAATTATACCCGCGTACATCAATCCCCTCCTCAATCGCTTTATGGACAAAAACCAGGTGCTCCTGAATAAATTTAATTCGATCTTCATCTTCAAGGCCCGCCCTGGTCGGCCCGCCATTTTCCGTGATATAAATCGGCAGTTTAAATTTTCCGCTGGCTTCTTTGAGCACTTTATAAATTCCCTCCGGGTAGGTTATCCATTTCATCACATTCTCTTTATCTTCTTCGATCGTAAATCCCAAATAAATCTGGTTTCGGGAGTCCATCTTTATGTTTTTTTGGTTAAATTTTATTTTTCCCAAACGATAATAATTGATGCCGATATAATCCTGAAAACCTTTTATTTTATTCCCCAGTAAATCAATCCTATACCACTGCGCGATTCTATTGATAGCCTTGAGCAAAAATCCAAACCCTTCCGATTCATACCAATTATAAAGATAGGTGATCCCAACTTGCGCTTTGGGCTTGATTTTATGGATTATTTTATATGACTCTTTATAGGCATGAGCGACATTATTCACCGCCCGCATAAATTTGCACGGATTGCGAAAACCGGGAGGAAAAACACCCGCCAAAAAACCTTGCCCCAAGGGAACCATCGGTTCATTGAAAACCGTAAATATATCTATCAGGTCACCCAGCTCATAAGCGACTTTTTCAACATATCTGGTAAAAATTTTTACTGAGGCTTTCTTATGAAAGCCGTATTTCTTTTGAAACCAAATCGGGCTAGTCCACCACCACAAAGTCACTTGTGTTTTTATATTTCTTCTTCTTAGATCTCGAAAAATCCCACGGTAACATTCAATCGCCTTATGCGAAAAAACACCTTCTTCCGGTTCTATACGCGTCCATTCAATTGACGTCCGAAAAATATTCACGCCAAGATTACTTAACAGATCATGGTCTTCTCTAAAACGATTCCAATAATCACAAGCCAGACCGGACTCATTATCCGCTCTTCCCTGTTTTTCCCATTCCCACCAATCAGAATTGGAATTGTTGCCTTCTATTTGATAAGACGAAGTCGCCACACCCCACAAAAAATCTGTGGGAAATTTTTTGTCATTTTTGTCCATAGGTCTATTTTACACCAATAAACCAATATAAAAAAGCGGTTCCATTCCGCTTTTCTAATTCGGCAACTCTATTTAGATTCGGTTTAAAAGATTATTTTAAACTCACCAATCTCTCACCCACAGGCGCGGAAGGGTTAAAAGAGATTATTTTCCCATAATAAAAAGCCACGTCCGAAATCCATTTGCGCACATCTTGCGGATTGTGTCCCGCGCATGACGAACCGCATTTCCAGACCACCATTTGTGCCGGTGTTTGTATTTTTTTGTTCAAAAGATCCTGAATGCGATCGCCTACCTTGCGCACGCCTTCCTCGGCGCTGCCAAAACAAGCATACCCCATCGATACTCCCCGGCTCCCGGAGCTTTTGTAACCCCAATAGTTATAGCAGGTTTTTCCATCCTTAGAAGGCGCGTGTTCGCCCCAGCTGCTTTCCTTTTTGGCGATTGCCACCAGATAGGCCGCCACCCGCGGATCTCTTTTGTTGATATATGGCACCATCGCTTCAATCGGCCGGCCGGAGACAAAACCGCGCAACCGGCTTTCGCTGGCCATATTTTCCCGCGGATCAGTCTTCTGACAAAGCAAGGCCTTGGCTTGCGGCTTAGCCTGGGGCAAATTTATTTTATATAAAGAGTCCAGCGCTTCTCGGGTTATATCTTTCACTGGCCGGCTTTTGGGGCCAGTTGCATAAGAATCCAAAAAGGCCGAAAAAAATAACCCCATGCCTAGCGCAAGCGTTATCCCGCCTAAAATAATATTCTTTTTTCTAGTTTTCTCGAACTTTTGAAATCTGCTTGTCTCCCCTTGCAGAAATTCCCAAATCTTTTCGGATAACAGATCGGCACTACTCATAAATTGGATTTTACGGATTAGCCCCCTTTTCTGTTTTGGTTTTTTGAACGACAGAATCCAGCCTATCAAATGTATCAAACCCTGTCAAATGAAAATATGGCTCTATTGAGCCAATTTAACCTTTTTTGCCTATTTTAAGCCAAAAAAAACGCCGACATAGCGCCAGCGTCTTTTTTTCCTAAAGTTTCCTAAAGTTGGACTTTAGGAAGGTTTTATTGCCTTATTCAAGCCTTTTTTCCTCATCTGAAATCTTTACCCCCATTAGAAGTTTCTGAAAAATACTTCTGAAAAACTAAAAACTGAGGCGAAGCCGCTTCGCTCTATATCCCACTAGAACATTAGTCTTCTGATGAACTTCTAACGGGGCGAGGAAGATTATCGCTGAAAAAATACAAATAGAAAAGATAGATCAGAATGCCCAGCGCCAGCACAAACAAGGGGAACCAGAGACTCGCCCGGCACTGATCCCAGCGAAACCAAGCTCCCAACGCTGAAAGCGTGAGAATCGTCTCCCAGACCCACTGCACAGTATCTCTTTTTCCAAAAGTTATGCCCAAATTGAAAATCAACAAGAATAAATAAACGGTCAGGAGAAAAATCCAGATTTCCGGCGACAAACTTTGACAGAGAGCTGTTTTTGCTGCCAGCGGACAGCTGGAACTTTTTTCCTCTTTGACAACGGCCGCCGCTTCGCCATCGATACTTGGTCCGCGAACTTCGGAAAGTTTGGGAACCATTAAACTTATTCCTTCCTGGGGAATATTTTCCTGAGTTACGCTTTTTCTCTGCCGTTCCTGAACGCCAAGATTATTTGACCCGTAAAAATTTCCCGTCACCAGAAACAGGGCAGCGACAAAAAGCAAAGCAAAAACCAAAACTGCCAGCGCCAGTCCGTATTTCTGCATAAATTGTGCGATCATTTTCGCCATACTTTAAACTCAAGGCCCGCTTATTCAGCGGGCCCGCTTTTGCCATTACTTAATTTCGGCTTCCGGTTGTCTTTTTTCCCTTAAATTGAGATACAAAACATACATCGCTATTCCCCCGACAAGAGCCACCCAAGGGAACCACAGATGTAACCGACACGCATCGTAGAAATACCAGATCAAGAATACTGCGCCAAATTCAACCGCCTGCCAGGCCCAGCGTAAGTGCTTATCCTGCTTGTATTTGTAAAAACTTGAGAAATCAAAGATGCCTAAATAGGCTAGCATGATCAGAATCCAGACCCAGAGCGGCCATTCACTGCAACCGGTTTCCGCGCCAGCCGCTTCCGATCCTGTTTGCGCGCCCTCAACTTGTCCTCCCGGCGTTGTTTCTCCGCCAGTCGACGTACCGCCAGCGTTGCCAGTAGTCGCTCCTTGGGCAGTTCCCGCTCCTACGACTCCCGCCAATAATCTAACGGCTGTTCCGATTGATGTTGAACTCGATCCACCACCGCCATTATCTCCATGATTATGATATTTATTATTGTACACGCACGTCACATTTCCGCCCGGAGCCAATGCAATCGCCACCTCTCTTCCATTAGTCGAAAATGTTGAATTTTGGGCGCTGTCCGTGCAAACGATATTATCCAAATCCCACCACTCATGGTTGTCCGCTTCCTTTACAGTGTAGGTTCCAGCAACCAACTGCCCGCTGACATTCACTCCGCCATTTTTAAGATTGAAACCAGGTCCGTAGCTTGGGTAAAAACTGAATGTTTTATTTGTGCCTTTGTTGGTACGCTTAATAATTGTGATCGTTCCATTAGTTTCCGGAGGAATAACTTGTTCTGTCTGGCAAGTCGCGCTACAACCATCGCCGGAAATTGTGTTTCCGTCATCACATTGCTCATCTCCATTTTTAATACCATCTCCGCAATAAGGCGCCGGGGGATTATAATTATTTCCGAAAATTTTTCCCAAAACAATCTCGCCGGAATAATTTATGCCAACTTTATAGCATTGCCCGCCTTCATTTTGATCGCCTGACTGATTTTTTTCTGTTCCAAACCAAGAAGCTTTAGGCGCTGTCTGAGTCCAACTATTTTGCATCACTTCGCAGACATAATATGTTCCTTTGCCAAGACCGTCGAATTTATAGCCTCCTAGATTCCAGCCTCCGGCCGTAACCTGCTCGTCAATTTTTTGCCATTCCCCATCATACAACCTGATTGTCCAGCCAGACAGAGCTGGTTCTCCCCAATTCCACCAGCCATTGCCGTTCAGATCGTTAAATTTCCGGCCGGATATGGAGCCGTTGTTGCAACTATGCTGAGTGGTGAAAAACACGGTGAAATGGTCCACGTCAGACGCTTTGACTGAATCATTATTCACATCCATATTGTTATCAGAAATAATTTTGGCATTTGCAAGTGCGTCTGCATCTTCAGCATATTTGATCTGTACGTCTTTTTCACCACTCGCTTTCGGTAGCGTCAAATCATATTCAAAAGTTCCATTTGCCATTGTGGAAGTGATATCATAAGCCAGATTAGAAAGAGCACCCGAAGACGCAACCTGCTCATCAGTTAGTTTTATTTCTTCAATGGAAAGTGTGCCGGGCTTGTCAGGCAGTTTAGTGAAAGTGATAGTCACTTGATTGTTTTGCGGAGCGACATATTGCACGCCTAATTCTACTGGATCATTGGTCGTCGCCTTGCCGCCGTCAAGAGACCAGACATCTTTTTTAATCTCTGCTTTCGGCGTTATTTCTGTATTATTTTCAGGCGAATTTTCAACATTTACCGTCTTTGGTGTTATCGCATCCGAAGCTGGTTGTTTCGCGAGCACCGAGGCGCTATTTTCTGTCGTTTCTACATTCTTCGAGGAATCTGTAGTTGTTATATTTTGGCTTTCTTGAGGTTTTTTTTCCTTTTCAATCACTAATGGAGTTGGAGTTTTTTCTGCCGTAATCGTTGGAGCATTTTCTGTCCCAACTACCTCGACTTTTGGCTCTGGTTTTGGCAATTTAAGTTTAGCGGTCGGCACAAAATCATTTTTCAAATCAAGTTTAGAAAACGGAGGAGTGTTTTCTTTGGGTTCAAGCTTCGGCGCCGGAGCTAAATCTTTGGCTGGAGCCGAAATTGAAGCAACCGAATCTGCTTGCGGTGAGCTTGTCGAAACCGCCGCATCAGTTGCATCCGCTGCTAGCGCCTTGAGAATCCCCGGCGAGCTCACCGGCTGAAGAACCATCGCCAGTACAGCCAAAAAATAAATTAACTTTCTTCCCCATACCTTTCTTTGCTTTTTCATAGTGATTAAAGAAGTTAAAAATAACTTAGAAAATTAGTTTCCTTAAATCCAGGATGTTTTTAGAAAAATGAGCTTAAAAAACCGGCCATCCTTTTTGAAAATCTCAAGAGATTTTCCCGGCGATATGTTTTATTTTTTCGGATATAATAAGCAACGGGCGCGAGCAATAAAAGCAACAGCCACAGGGAAAAATATTTCGCGTCCGCCGACGCAGTTGCGGCTCCCAAAACCTCTGGTTGCTGATTTTCGGAAGAAGCTGTGGCGGCTGGAACAATTCCTCCGCCGGTTACGGCTCCGGAAATATTTTGCGCGGCAGGCGCATTAGCCAGCAATTCGATCTTGGCCGAAGCTTGGCCGCTTTTTATTTTGTTGCCGTAATAATCGTATCCCAGCGCTGTCGCCGCATGCTCATAAGCCCCCGTTGCCGCTGAATTATCGAGCATAAGTTGGTATTGGATATAAGCCGCCTGCCCTTTTTTAAGTTTGGCAATCGGCCAATTATACTCGGCCACAGTGTCCCCGGCTGGATTTTTTATTTTTTCCGTAACAACAATATTATACAGAGTGTGCTTTCCGGAATTTTTGACTTTGATATAGTGGTTGGCCGTTTCATTGAAATAGATCGGGGTATCGTCTTTTCTTTCGATATTCAAACCAGATTCCTTTTGGGAAAGTGCGCTTTCGTCTTTGATTACCACCGACGAAAAAGAAACATTGACGTCATTGCTTGCATAATTATTAGACAATTCGACCTCCTTCGTCTCAGTTCTCACTCCCGCATCAGCTTCTAAAGAAGTTGTTTCACGTGGAGTATCTTCGGCTAATTTAGCACTTATGGTCAAAGATTTTTCTTCTCCCGGCTTCAGTCCGCCTGTCGACCACTGGTAATTATTTGTTCCGGAGACTGAAGGATTGCTGAGCCCTGATTGATAAAGTAAATATTTTGGCAGAGACAAAATCAGATCAACATTGTCGCAGGCGGCTTGGCCGATGTTTTTATAAGAAAGGATGTAATTAACAGTTTCACCCGGTTTAACATCGCTTTTGTCGGCGGAAAGCTTCACAACCAGATCTGGATAAGCGAAAACCACGTTGCCGTTCCAGGTTCCCGCGTTATTCACAATTCCGAACAACCAGTTATTCCCGGTGATATTAGTGTTGACGAGATTAAACGCGCTCGCCCAAGCACTGGCATTGCCAGTGACGATGGAGGCGTTGCCAGAATTTTGGATACTATTATTCCCAGTGCTGGCGCTAGCATTGACCTTATTAGTTACGTTGGCAGCGTTGTTGTAATTATTAACGTCAACAACTTGCCCGCCTGCTTTTTGCTGGCCACTTCCCAGGCTACCCAGATCGTATTCATAAGTATTGTTCTGGCTTTCATCTCCGCCCCAGTTTATAACTTTGCCCACCCAATTACCGGCGTTATTTATGATCAGAAAAAACCAATTATTTTTAACAATATTTGTATTGACCAAATTGACCGCGCTGGCGCCGGCCGAAGCTCCGCCAGTCTGGATATTCGCACCGCTTGATCCGGAAATTGAATTGTTTCCGGTATCGGCTGTCGCGCTGACATTATTCGTAACATTAACGGCCCCATTCACATTTGTAATTTGCCCGAATTGCATTCCGGAACCTAAATTCGTTAACAGGCCGTTTCCCGGCACGATCAAATCGCCCGTCCAATTACCAAAAATATTAATGACAGCCAGCATCCAGTTGTCACCGGTGATGTTGGTATTGATTAAATTTACCGCACTAGCCACCGCCGCCGCGTTCCCGGTAGTAATATCGGCATTCCCCTGTGTATCTTCAACTGCGTTGTCGCCAGTTTCAGCCGCAGCCGAGACCGTATTTTCAACATCCTTGGCTGAATTAACATTCGTAACAACTATATGGCTGATCGCGTCCTGATTATCCGCATTCAAATCTTTGGCTTTTCCTAAAATATTATTAAAGGTATCTAAAAGATTAATGTCGCCGGTGGTACTACCATTTATATTTTCGACATCCTCTTTGCCGTTATTGGTGGTTATGTTGGTATTGGCTTCATTAACCGCTCCGGTTTGGGCAGCCGCATCACCAGTAGTAATAGCAGCAACGCCACTGGCCGGCTGGTTGTCCGCGGGCGCAATGGCATCCGTATTTTCATCCGCTGTTTGCCTGCTAGTAGATAGATTATCGGCCGTACCGGTTTCTTTATTGTTCTCTCCGGTTCCACCTGTCAGAGATTGTCTTCCGTTATTATCGCTGGTTGCGTTTGTGGTATCAGTTCCGCTTGCAACTGGGACATCCGTTTGGCCAGAGATATTAGCATCCAAGGTGCCTGCTAAAGGCAATTGAGTTACACTTGTTTGATCGGTTCCGGCTTGATTATCAGTTGGCACGACTGGTGTTTGCGTTCCGGTATTTTCAGCCGGATCCGTGCTTGCTGTTCCACCCGTTGTTCCTGCCGCCGGTGTGGCTGATTCTGCCGGCGGAGTTACTGCCGCGGTTTGAACTGTTCCATTAACGCTCGCTGATTCTCCAGAACTGCCTGCATTATCAGTTGCATCTGTTCCTTTGGCCGCATCTGTTTTATTTGAACTATCATCTATCACGACATTCTTATCGGATGTTCCGCTATCTGTTTTATTCGTATCGTCAGTTTTGCCCGCCTGGACATCCGGTGATCCGGAATTTCCCGAAACAGTTTGCACCGCTCCCGAATCCGCCCCGCTATCATCAGCATGGGAAATGCGCGCCGGCAAAATAAACTGATAACTCAAAAGCCCGCCGATCAAAAGCAGGACGATGGTGATATTCAGAATTTTGTCGACCAGTTTCTTCATAAAATATTATGCCAGCCAGGAAATTATTTTGTCGGTGATGCTTTTAGCTATATTAAAAACGGCGCTGGCCACTGTTTGGATTATATTTTTGTCCGCGCCGTCTGCATTGCCGGTTTTTTCGGGATTGACCGCCGTGTCCGCACTGCTGCTATCCGTAATTGTATTGTTTATTTCCGCCGCGCAAGTTTCCCCGTCAGTTGCCTCACAGGATTTTTTCTCGCCGTTTACGTCCACGCTGGCCTGGGCACCCGCGCCCTGGACTTCGGCTTTCGCCTGTACGTTATTTTGAACTTTTTCCGCTCCGTTAACTGAATTTTCCGCCTTGGCCGAAGCTGTCGCATTTCCGGTTTTTATTGTTCCCGAACCTTCAATTTTGTTCCCGCCGGTATTGGCCGTAGCACTTACGTTATTTTCAATATTCGCACTGGCATTTTCATCTAAAAATACAACAGCCAAAAAAATCAGTCCGCATACTGACAAAATTAAATTTATTTTTTTGAAAATTATTTTATACATTTAATATTTTGGGGCTTACGCGTTTGGCGAAAAAATTACTTACAGTCGGTTTTATTCGTGGAATAAGACTTTCAGTAAAAAGGCAGCGTCCGGATTAATTTCTTCGGGGTTGCTATAGGAATTTTTGAGACAAATGTGTAAGTCCTAACTTTCACGGACTTTTCAGAAGAGCGGGCGAACCCGCCCTTCTGAAATCCGTAAGCTTGACTACCGCCTAGATTCACCACCAATTCTTACATTGGTATTGACCAGGTTGATTCCGCTTACCCTGGAAGTTGAATTTCCAGTGATAATTCCGGCTCCGCTAGTGTGGGCTTTTGAAATTCCGTTTAACCCTGTGTCAGCTGCAGAACTTACTCCGGCAGTTATATCATTCGCTTTGTTAACTTGAGCGTTGTCGCCCCTGCTTGATCCAACCGCTAAATTAGAGTTAACAGCGTTTACGCCGCGTGCTGATGATACTGCATTGCCAGTCCAAATTCCCGTTCCATTGACACCCGCCATTGTAATTGAGTTGCCGCCAGTATAAGCGCCTGACGAAACAGAAAGGGTTATATCATGAGCGGTATTAGACTGATCAGGGCATGGGCAAATTTGAGGTCCGCCACATTGTCCTCCCGGACATGTAGTAGCAAATGCTACGTTCGCGGTTAAAGCAATCGCGAATACGAATACGCCTACAATTAATATTTTTTTCATTTCATATTCACCTGCCTTTCTAGCTATAAACTTTTTATAATAAGCAAATTTGATTTAAACCCCCGTTTCCGGAGGGCGCGCCCCCTTCCTTAGGGGGCTTAAATTTTTTGCCTAATTAAAAAGCCAGCTTTTACCCGCAAAAAATTGCAAGCAAAAGCTGGCTCTCAAATCCACACGATTCTTTTGTCCCCAAAAGAAAATGTTCACCCGGATTTTATTTAAATATTTATTTGATTTGCGAAAAAAATACCAAATAAAAAAGCGCCTTAAGTTAATACGGTACCTCCTTAATATTTTTTATTGTTTTCGCTCCTTGTTGTTAATACTACCTAAACAAAAAAATATTGCAAATGAGTTGTCCACAGTTTTTGGCTTGACAAAAGCAAATATTGATGGCTTGATAAAAAAATAGCTCCTCTTGACAGGAACTACTTTTATTATCAATATATTACTTTTTTCTTAAATGGGCGTTTCGACCATACCGACTATGGGCAGATGATTTTTAAAAAGAATCTTTCTATTAACAATAATTTTCCAGCTTTTTAACAGTACGATCATCGGTCCAGCCGCCAGGGAAAATAAAAATGTAATCAAAGCAGCCAGCCAAATGAAATTAATGACTTCTATATTATTTGCATTTTGCGGAACTGGAAAAACCACAGCAGGAGTTTTTGGAGACTCTACCGGCACTGCTTCCTGCCCGGCTACCTTTTGTGTCTGCGGCAACGCCTGAATTTCTTTCTGAGCTGCACCGGTCGTCGCAAAAAGAGGCGCTCCGAACAATTCGACAGTGAGCAATGAATTTTCTCCGTCGATATTTCCTTTGATCACTGCCACGCCCACTTCGTAATAATTGGCATTGAGAATATTGGCGCGATGCGTTTGGCTGTTCATCCAGGCCTTGTGCTGCTCTTCGGCGCTGTCATAATTTATCGCCAGATTTTCTCCGGCATATTTATAATTATAGCCTGCTTTTTTAAACCAATACCACGGATCAACGCCGGCCGGCGACGTGTGCGCGAAATAATCATTCTTCACCATGTCCTGCGCCTTCGCTTCAGCTGCCTGGTCAAGGATTGAATTTTCTTTGAGTACATCCAAACCATTAGCAACGCGAGCTTGGTTTAATAGTTTCACAACATCAGAAACTTTGATCTCCGCGGCTTGGGCAATGCTAGAATTGGCAGCTAGAAAAACGGCAAAAAACAGGGACACAAGCCCCACTGCCAAGATTTTGTTTATATTTTTGTTAATTTTAGCCATATAAGCCTAAAAACAACAAAACGGGAGTCACCCGTTTTTTAAATATCATGGCCTTCTTTAGCCATTATTTATCTATTATAGCAGATTTTTGGCTCAAAGTCAACAATCACAGCTGGCTATTTATTTTCTGATAATAATAACCGACATCCGCGATCCATTTCTTCACCGCCACTGGATTATCCCACGAACAATCAAAACCGCATTTCCAAACGCTCATTTTTTTGGGTGTATTGTAATTATTGATTTTTGATAAAAATTGAATGCGATCGCCGACGACCGTTACGGCTTGTTCCGGAGAATCAAAACAGGAATATCCGGATTTCGTCGTATTTTGTCCGCCACGGAATCCCCAATAGTTATAGCAATCTTTGCCATTCGCGCCTTTGGGAGAAATCTTTCCCAAGTTGCTTTCCTTTTTCGCGATCGCGACCAAATACGAAGCCGTGCTGGGATCCCTCTCCGCCACCGCTTCAACCATGGATTGCATCGGTTTATCATCGGTTAATTCTTCAATATTCTTTTTGGTGGCAAATTGATCAATGCTTAAATCGCCTGCGACATTTTCCGTGCCATTGCTGTCCGTGCAAAGCATTCCGCTATCCGTCATAATTTCTTTTTTCGGCGAAAATTGCGGGAGTTCGCTGTCAGCCGCTTTGGCAATTTTTTTAACTCTAAAAAAATACCAATTATCATTTTGCTCATAAACGACAAGACCGCTCAAGCCAACAAGCAGCGCGAGCACGATAATTTTCCGGCCGCATCTTACCTCAACTGCATCCGCCCAAGCGACAAAACGGCCGATCCAGGTCAGCTTCTCGTTATTTTTTAGTTTTTGTGTTTCTTCGGCCATTTCTTTAGTTACCTTAAAAGACAAAAAACGGGATTCACCCGTTCTTTTTCACTATTTTGGGCTAACTCTAGCCCTTTATGTATCCATTATAGCAGATTTTTGGGGGTTTGTCCAGTTGTTCAGAATAAAAAAAGTCGTTTGGGTTTTTCTCCAAACGACTTCTGAATTTAAACATCTTTCTTAAAATCTTCCGTTCCTTTACCCAAAATTATTTTTTGTTGCCGGGACTAATTTTTGCGACAATGACGGCCATATTATCCAATTCCAGTATGCTCCCAAATGAAAGGAAGCCGGATAAAATAGATTCCGCGGCAGTTTTGGCATTTTTGGATTTTCTGGCTGCCTCCGCCACTGCCTTGTTGGTCATCTCATCCCAGATCCCGTCGGTAGCGGCAATTATGTAAGTAGTTTGAGACCTGGAAATTTTCCGGTGAAAAACTTCCGGATCGGAAATAACCCCTACGCTCTTGAAATAACCGTCTCCAAGGCTGCGCGTTGGCATTAGATGTCCATGGCCGCGGCGCACATAGGCTCCATCGATAGAACCGCCGGAGCCTAAAATCCTGTCGTATTCGGCCGGGTTTTCCACCCGATGATCTTTGGTGACCCGAAAAATTCTTTTTTTGGTAACCATTATCAATCGGCAGTCTCCGCTGTTGGCGACATAAAGATCATTTCCTTTAATCAAAAAAGTCAGGGCACAACAACCCACATAGGGACATTCATCCGGAAGGCAAACATCCTCGTAAGCTTTTTTAAAAGCGTCCTCCTCTTTCACGCCATCCTTCAGATTTTTTAAAATCAGCTCAGGAATTTTTTCACTGGCAAGACGCGCAACATATGCGCCCCCATGGCCATCAAAAACACCGCCTAAAATCCAATCCTTATTACCTCCAAAACGGGAAATCAGAAAGTGTTTATCTTCCATATAATCGCATCCGCCTTGGTGCGAAACTGTGTGAAAGCTTTTTTTCATGGTTCCCCCTCATTAAATTTTGAAATAACAGTACTATTGATTTAACGCTTTTTCGGGATTTTGTCAAATAAAAAACCGCGGAAGATTTTTTTTCCGCGGTGGTTTTGAAACGCTATCGAGTAGTTTCCACATAATCTGTGGCATTCGCGTAAAGATCAGTGGGAAGTTCAACTTGGCCTGACATTAGAGGCGGGTTATAAGTTTTTGGAATAAGAAACGCGATTATTTTGTTCGCAGTTTGATCGCTTCCTCCAGTTGTGATGTCGCATGCCCATGATCCATCGGGAAAAATTGGCACTGTCGGACTGTCCCAATATGGCTTCGACCACCATTGGACGCCAACTCTGATATAAACAGAGATTACATAATCCCCGACGTTTACTCCACTGACTTTTCCTTCCAGATTTTCAAAAGTGTTGAGCTTCGGAACATACGTAAACTGAATATCGGGAAAAGGTGGAGAACAAGGTTGTTGCAACACAGGATTTTGTACTTCACAGCCTGCTGGAGAAGTAAATGTTATGGCTCTGGTTTCAATCCAGGCGCTTTGCGCCGTATTGAAACCGCACTGTCCCCAATCCGAATACGTGACTACTGAACAAACAGGTGGATGATAATCGCAAGGTTTTTCCAAAACGGGATTACCTCCTACGCAACCACCAGGATAGGCTTTTATGATTGTTCCGGTTTGAGTTCCATTCGGCTGGCAAGCTCCCCAGCTGATATCAAAAGAAGTGCAGATCGGCTGTGCTGGTTGGGCATATCTGGAAAATACAGCTTCCATGCCGGGCTTCAAAATTCCGAACCGGTCAAATATTCCCCAGTGTTCCCCTTGCGGCCCTTCGTATTTTGCCTTCCAAGACTCATCAAAAGCTTCGAAGTAGAAATAGGCTAGGCCTTGGGATTCCGCCCACATCACAAAAGTGTAAAAATGTTTGGCGGCATTTTCCGCGCTGGGTACGGCGTCCCAGTTGGCATCTCCGCCGGATGGCCAGCCAGTTTCCGCTACGATGATCTGCTTCCCCTGGCTAACTGCCTTGAGAGAGTCGTAACTTTCCTGAAAATAGTCGGCGACTTCATCAATCGAATAGCCTTCCCAATAAGCGTAGAAATTCGCGAATATGACATCGCAGGCATTGATCAAATCTGGTTCTCCAATGAGAGTACTGTATATCTCCGATGTCGTTACGGGAACATTGGGAACTCTGTCTTTGAAATAGCGGATGTAATAGAGCAATTGTTCCATGGAAACATGGCCCAGAGATACAGCTTCATTGCCAATGATCGCAATATCTATCAGCCCTTTTTTTGAAAGTGTTATGAGCTGTTTGACCTCGCTCATATTCTTTTTATGATTCGGTCCGATCCAGGCCTGGCCCGCGACCTTCAGATTTCGTTTCTTCGCGATGGCCGGCGCGTATTGCAAACCATTAGACACCCCAAAAGTTCTGATCCATTCGGTGTATCCTCTTACAATATCAGTAAGCTGTTTCACTTGTTGTTGCGAAACCTTGTTGTGCCCGGGAAGATTCGGATCCTGGCCTTTTTTTATAGGATAACCTATATCAAGACCATGAATCTTCGTAAAATCCTGTTGAATGGCATCTACTTTTGCTGGTGATCCAGTGATCAAGCAAATACCAATAAAGAACAGTAAAAATCCAAAAACTAGGCTCTTTTTCATATCCCCTCCCCTTTTTGATTGTTTTTAAAAGGACTTCCTTGCTTTTATAAGTATCTCTGTTTTCAGATTTTGTCAACAAAAAAACGGCTGGCACCGCTTTATTTTTTTCGGTTAAAATTACTCCTGTTCTGTATTCAGTTTTTTGAAATACGTGCTGACTGAGTTGATCCAAGTCCGCATATTATTTTTTGTGTCCCAGGAACAGTCGCCGCACTTCCAGACAATCATTTTTTCCGGCGTATTGAGTTTTTGGTTGGAAACCAAAAATTTAAGCCGCTTGGCCACGGTTTCCACCGCTTCTTCCTGGCTCGCAAAACAAGTGTGCCCGCCGGTTCCCACTGGATTTTTTCCGCGCCAGCCCCAATAGTTCAGACAGTCTTGCCCTTTATAGGCCGGTACGTGTACGCCCCAATTGCTTTCTTGCCAAGCAATGCCGATCATAAAGGCCGCAACCGCCCGGTCTTGTTTGGCAATCAGTGGTACCATTTTTTCAATCGGATAGCCTTTGACCATATCGGCTATCTGCTTTTCAAAATCAGCTTGGTCATTTTGCGCGCTGAGCAAGCTGGTGATTGAATCCGTGTCGATGTTGTCATTTATTTCCTTAGTAATATTGGCGCCCAAAACTTTAGCGCTTTGTGCCGCATCAGCCTGAACCTCTTGGGCTTGGACGGCATCATTCTGTTTTATGGCGGCGGAAACGCCCTGCCCCAAGTAGCGATAAATCATAGTCATGGTGAACATGCCGAAAATCACGGCACCGACAATTGAAAGGTTCCACATCTTGACGATCGACACTTTCCGCGAGGAATTTTCAACCAGATCAGCCGCGTAATTTCTGAATTTAGCATAACTTTCGCGCAAATCAAAATACCCCGGATCATTTTGATTGATCGGATAAATCTTGCAGTCTTCAAAAATTTTTGCATGCAAACTGTCCAGCCTGCCGATCATCCTCGCGATTCGCTCTCCCCTTTTCAGCCGGCGGTATTCTTCCGGAGTATAATATAGTTTTGAATCAGCGGTAAAAAAGGATTCCGTTATTCCAGCAGCGGAAAACAGAACTGAAGATCGTTTATATTTGGCCACATATCTGGCCAGTGGCAGATCGAATTCTTTGATCCGGTTATTTTTTCTGCCTGCCAAACCGTCTAGAAAAAATTTTTTTTTATCAGTACGCATCAGCTAATTTGTCTAATTTAAGATGTTCTTATTATACCACATCCTCCTATAATTTTAAATTTCCAATTTTTAATTTTATAAATAAATCTTAATTTCTAAATTTTAAAACATTAAAAATTTGAGCATTATTTAAAAATTACAAAATTAAAAATTACAAAATTTCCACTATATTCCTGCTTTTTCTTTGAAGAAAGCTTCAACATCAGGCGTGCCCACATAACATTTCCCCTGATTCCAAACAAATGGTACGCCAACTTGCATTTCAGCAATGCCGCACTCTCCAGCTTTTTGCATAAGCATTTTGGCGTTGTCTTGATTGTGCCAGACTTCGACAGAATCAAATTCAATTTTTTGGTCAATCTGGTTGTCTTGGATAAATTTTTCCGCTTCTTGGCAATGCGGGCATTCCCGGCCGTAAAAGAAGATGGTGTCTTTGGTCCGCACTACTGTGGGGCTCTGTCTTGTGATTGAATATATGAATAATCCAGCCAGAACTACACTGACAACAACGATGCCGATAATTATTTTTTTTCTTTTTCTCATATTAATATATTAGCATCGCTTGTTTTGTAAAGCAAAATCCGGCCATTTGGCCGGATTTTTTGTTGTATCAAAAGTTTTTTACTGTCGGCTATTTTACAAGCACATAAATCTTTTCTGCCACCTTTAGTTTGGTATCGGCATCGATTTTGAAGACAACTCTAACTTTGACGCCGGAGGTGACATCAGCCAGCCCGCCTGGAGTTTCAGTTTGATCACTCTTAATTTTGACCACCGGAGTTTTAGCGCTGATACCGATAAACTCTGGCTCCGGAGCTGTGACTTTAATCTCGACATCTTTCTCGGTGATCGACATGACTGAGCCTTCAATCGTACTGGTGTTAACCATAGATACTGGTGCTGGCTTTGAGTTTTCACCCTTGGTGACTACTTGAGCTGGCGATACGACCGGTTCGCCCGGAGTGGTTACTTTATCAGCCTTTTGGACAAAGTAGAAAACCGTGACGGCGATAATGATGAGAACGGTTGTTCCAACCCCGGTGGTAATTTTTTTGTTTTCCATTTTTTTGTATTTTAAATTAGTTATTGCGTTTAATATTAAGGAGCGACTTCTATCCATTTGCCACCACAGTTTTTGGTTCCATCGCAAGTTCCTGTGCACATATTAGAACAAGTTTGGCCGATGCATGTGCTTGCGGCGCACGTGCAATTGGGAGAACAAGCCGCGGTGAAAGTGGCAGTGACATTTCTCGCCTGACTCATGGTGACAGTACACGTTCCGGTGCCGCTGCAGCCTTCTCCGCTCCAACCATTAAACGTTCCTAGGGTGGCTGCAGCGGTGAGCGTCACATTCCCGGAAGTATAATTATAGTTGCAAGTTGAACCGCAATTGATTCCTGCGGGATTGGAAGTTACTGTCCCCGATCCGGTTCCTAATCTTGATACTGAAAGTTGATAGGTCGGCACTGCGCTGACCGTGACTGTTTGGGATTGGACTCCTGTTGGAACACCTGAAGCATTCCAGCATTGCAGGCTGTAGGTTGTGGTGCTGGCAGGTGTAACTACTTGGCTTCCTCCAGTTGCAGCTTTCCAACCAGCCCAGCCGATGCCGCCACTCCCCCAACATGACGAAGCATTGGTGGGTGTCCAAGTCAATATTGATGATGCTCCGGCAATAATATTGAGAGGAGCGGCAGTAAAGGTCAAGGTTGGGGCCGGACAAGCTTGGGCGCTACAACTTCCGATAGTGTAGCCAGTCGTGTAGGGTGTTGTCCAGTTACCATTAAAACAGTAGCCCTGGGATGATACTGATGAACAGTTTGATCCGCAAGGGACAGATGATGTGTTATAGCAGAAGCCCCCCCAGTTGCTACTGGTGGTAGGGGAAAGTCCGCAAGGAGAAGCGCAGGAAGCGCAAGCTGCCGCGCTACAACTTCCAATAGTATAGCCGGCCGTGTAAGGCGTTGTCCAGGTGCCATTGTTGCAATAGCCCTGAGATGAGGAACAGGTTGATCCGCAAGGGACGGATGATGTGTTATAGCAGAAGCCCCCCCAATTGCCACTGGTGGTTGTTCCTCCGCAAGGGCGCGTGCAGGAAGCGCAAGCTGAAACGGAACAAGTTGTACCGCCAGTATAGCTGCCGCTCAAAGTTCCGTTGTTACAAGTTCTGGTTTCATTGGCACAGCTGGATCCGCAAGGGACGGAACTACTCTGATAAGCAGTGACGCTTGAGCCGGAAGCCAAGGTTCCGCCCCAGGGAAGATTGCAATTTGCAGGAGCGGCCGGACAGTTGATAGTTATCGGATTGGTGCCATAAGGCAAAATTACATTGTTACCGGACGGAGTATCCACTGCATAACCAGTAATTGTATGGTTCCCGCTGGAAAACCCGGGAATGTTACAGCTAGAATTATCAAAACCATGATTGCCAGTAGCGGCATAACCACTATTAATGTCCCCTCGATATATATTTGTTGCGCATTGTCCTTTATAACTTGCTCCTTCGTAGAAGTTAACAGGGATACTAGTTGAGAGAGCGTCCCTATCTATTGCCCAGCCCCAGAGGCTGATGGTTCCGTTCGTGCAGCTTCCGAAGTCGATAGCTCCTTCCGGGTTTTGGTTGGCAGGAGCATTAACAACGACTGAACCGCTGCAAGATCCTGTCCCGCCAGGCCCTGACACAGATATCGAACATGTTTCCGTACCGGTTTGTGCAGCACCAAAAGTGAACGTGTAATTAGTACTGGCAGCCACACCTAGGCTGCTTCCGGATGCAACCGGCTCAGGACCGGTACAGCCATAAGTGGCGCTGGTAGTGTTATTCATGGTCACGGTGGCCACCGAACTGGCTGGGGCGGTGATCGTGTTGGGAGAATATGAGATACTGCAGGTGGGAGCAGCAGCCACCACAGTAAATGGAAAGTCATGAAAATGTACACCCTGGTTACAAAAAAGTTCACCCACCCATGTCGTTCCCAAAGGACACGCGATGCTAAGGACTTCTTTGCTTGTAAAGACTACTTTATAATTACCAGCAGACAAAGGGGCAGTGGCACTAACAGAAGTAGAATAATCATGTGAACCTCCAAGCGTAGTTGAATTAAACAAGGCATAGGTTGAGGCTGGAAGCGTATGGCCGGTTAGAAAATTATTATGATCCAATGTGGTACCCGAAGCGGTAATCGTTGCAAATAAATATAAGCCAATATAGCTATTAAAAGCACTATTACAATGGACACTCACACTGATTGTTATTGTTTCCCCTGGAGAATAACTGGTTTTATTAGTGCCTACTGTACTTTGACATTCGTCACTAGGACCAGTAAAGGACATGGCCGCCTTCGCTTCTTTTGTACTAAAAAAGAAGATGGAAACAAAAATAAAAAGGCCACCCAACACTGGAAACAGAGATTTTTTTAAAATTTTTTTCATTTTTTTGTTTTTTTAAAAGGAAACTTTTGACCCTTTTATTATACCACAAAATAATAGTTTGTGCTAAATTTCGAATTTCAAAGTTATCCACAGCTCGGAAAGTATGCTTTTGTCAACAGCCGGCTTCATTGGATTTTTTGAAAAAATAGGTTGCTATGGCGATAACCATAAGCAACAAAGAAAACATCTGCCCGAGTGTCAAGAAACCAAACACTAATCCGATTTGAGGGTCCGGTTCGCGAAAAAATTCGATGAAGAAGCGGGAAAAACCGTAGAGAAAAAAATATACAAGCAGTAATTGTCCGTTAAATTTAGACTTATTCCGGATCGTCCAAAGAATAATAAATATAACCAGCCCTTCAAAAAAAGCCTCATACAGCTGGGACGGATGGCGCAAAAAACCCGTCGGATCCGCCGGAAAATACATTCCCCAGGGTTTTTGAGTGATTCGCCCGTAAAGTTCGCCGTTCAAAAAATTGCCAATCCGGCCGAAAAAATAGCCCGCCGGAATGGCCGGCACGATAAAGTCTGCCAGCATAAAAAAGTTATCAGAGAAGCTCGGCTTCCCTGCCTTGCCGGCAGGCAGGTTTGGGTCGTTTTGGTCGAGAGAAGCCGAGCTTCTAAAGTATACAAAAATAATTCCCGCTAAAATTACCCCAATGACTCCCCCAAAATAACTCATGCCGGAAATTCCAACATAATTTCCGCTTATGTCGAAAGGAGAAATGATTGTCAGGGGATGAGAAATATAAAAAGGCAGATTATAAAACAAAACGTAGCCCAGGCGCGCGCCAATCAATAGTCCGATAATCGCATAAATAAGAAAATTGAGGATGAAATTCTTGTCATACTCCCCTTCTTTTTTTTTAATCCGGTATATCAGCAATAAATATACGACTAAAAAAGCTGCCAGATACATCAGTGAATACCAATGAATCTGAAAACTTCCGATTTGAAATGCAATCGGATTAATATAAAAAGGCAAACGCTGATATAAATTTAAAAAAAAACCCATAATTTATCCTTGAAACTTCATTTTAGGAATTTTTATTTCTTTTTATAGCCAGATCAATCAGCTTATCCAGAAATTGCGGGAAACTCATGCCAGCGGCTTGTGCGGCTTTCGGCGCCAGACTGGTCGCGGTCATGCCTGGAATCGTATTTATTTCCAGAAAATAAAGTTTGTTGTCATTTTCACTCCAGATAAAATCCGCGCGTGCCAAATCCTGGCAATCCAAAGCTTTGAAAATTTTGACGGCGTATTTTTGAACTTTTTTCCTGATTTCTTCCGGGATTTCCGCCGGGCAAATCTCATCGCTTCCGCCCGGTTGATATTTCGCTTCATAACTGAAGAATCCAGCCACTTTGGGAATAATTTCTATTATCGGTAAAGCCTTCGGATTCTTATTACCCATGACAGCCACCGTCAGTTCTCTGCCTTTGATAAATTGCTCAAGCATAACTTCATTATTTTTCTCCAATGCCTCGCTTATTTTATCTCCCAAATCATTTTCATCATTACAAATACTGACTCCAACAGAAGATCCGGCCGCGACAGGCTTCACCACCACCGGCAGACCTAATTTTTTAACAATTTTTTCCAGATGAAATTTTTGCTTCTTACTCAATTTTATTTCTTTGGCCACTTTTAACCCAGCGTTTTTGGCAATCAATTTCGTTTTGGATTTATTCATCGCGAGCGCGCTAGAGAGCGTTCCGGAAAATACATACGGTATGCCAAGCATTTCAAACATACCCTGCAATCTGCCATCCTCGATATACTCGCCATGGCCGACAGGAAACATCAAATCTATCTTTTGATTGACAAAATCACCGGCAGAAAAATTGGAAAGATCTTGCTCTCCGCTGGAAATAACCAGGCTTTGTGATTGTTCAATACTAACGCCTCCCTCCTGATGAGCCAGTGGTAAATTCTGATGCATATATTCGTGACCCTTTTCTCCGATCAGCCAGCTGCCCTTTTTAGTGATAGCAATTGGAACAACTTCATATTTTTCTTTATCCAGATTATCCAGCACTATTTTGACTGATTTTATAGACACCTCATGTTCCCGGCTTTTGCCGCCAAAAACCAATCCAATTTTTAATTTTGCCATAAATTTGTTTGCTAAATGTCTATACGATTTTTCTTAGTTTTTCGATAATATAAGCTTAGCATTTTTTCATGCAAATAAAAACGGACTAGCAGATAGAAATAATATCCACTAGTCCATCAGGCATCCTCTCGAAAACAATGGACATACCAGCCTTCATATTTGCGCGAAAGGTATTCCAATTGCTCAACTTTCCTTTGCGGAAGAACAAACTTTAAGGGTGTTAGGTGACGTCCGCTTTTTACCAGCCAGTCCAGCCCGGTTTTGAATGCACGCACGTGTTCTAGGTGGCTGAAGCGTTGCTTTTCTTTTCTGGCAAAAAATTCCGCTTCAGCTTTAGTTTTAAAGCTAAACCATTCAAGGTCATCAGGGGAAACTGGCCAATTCTCTATCTCACCCCTCTTTTCTAACCAGCGTTCCAATTGCTGGTCGTTCCAATTAAGCAAATCATCGCGCTTAATTTCCCCGGATTCGTAATATTTTTTTACTTTATTGTAAAGCGTGTAGTCCAAAGAACGTGAACGCGGATTTAAATATAGCTCTGTATGATTATAAGCACGCAATACAAGAAAGCGAAATAGTCTGTCCGGAGAAATAAACCATGTTTTCACTCCATCAAACCTTATATCCTGCCATACATCGCCCACCAACGGATATCGCAAACAACATCTTCTTACCAGGTTGTCTGAATTATAACCAATATGATCAGCGTCCATTATTGTATAGGCCATTTTATCAATGACATCAAGCAAGCTTCCCCACGGCCCATATCCCCTTATCCATTGTTCGGCTTTCGCAAGATTAAATCCAAATTTTTTCGACCATTTTCGATCGAGTCCATAGCACTTTAAGATAAAGGAAAAATTCTCTTCTTCAGAAAGCCTTTTCGGATCAATATGCATGACCGAATCTCCTCCGGCTGGCGTAGCAATGTCATGACAAGAAGCTCCTAGAACAAAAGGCTCGCGTTCTTCTTTCGAAAACCCATTTCTGGCAAGCAATACTTCACTCATCATTGCCACCAGTCGTGAATGATGCCACCGAGTGTGAGAAAATTGCCGAGGAATATAGTACGTCTTCACATGTCTAGGCACGTTGATTGACGGCGGAGAATGCAGATATTCCAATTGATTTATGCCCGCCAGACGTAAAAAAGCCTTCGTTTCGTCCAATTCGGCGAACACTCCTTTTCTTAGTTCCGGACTAACATAAAAATCGAAAGAACTGAAAGAAACCGTCTGCAGACAAGAATAATCTATCGACTCGCCCCATTCATCAACAACAGCCAAGGGCCTATCGCGCGGTATCAGATACACGTCTGGATGATCCTCGCATAGAAAATCACTGAGCGGAACCTCCTTAGGAAACAGAAATATTCCCTTTTTTTCATTTGAACGAACAGCTCTTGCAAAATCTGGATGATTGCCAAAGAACCGCATACTTTTTCACCTCCTTTCTTTTTTAATGTACGTCAAAAAAGCATAGCTCCGAGAGCATGCTTTGTCAATATACTCAATTTAAAGTCAGATATATTTTCTATTTTTCAATTCCTCTGGTAGATATTCTTGTTCCGAACTGTCTTCAAGCGGTGTGTATTTATAGCCCTTGCCATAGTTAAGGTTTTTCATGAGTTTAGTCGGCGCGTTTCTGATGTGAAGCGGCACCGGCAGGTTGCCATATTTTACCACATCACCTTTGGCTTTTTCATAAGCGAGATACACCGCCACGCTTTTTTTGGATTGCGAAAGATAGGCCACGCATTGCGCTAGATGCACCGCGCACTCCGGCATGCCCAGCTTGTGGCAAGCATCAAAACACGCATTAGCCAAAAGCAAAGCCGTATTATTGGCTAACCCCACATCTTCAGAGGCGAAGCGCACCAATCTGCGCGCGACATACAGCGGATCTTCTCCGCCTTCCAACATCCGCGCCAGCCAATACAGTGCCGCATTGGCATTGCCGCCTCGCATCGATTTGTGCAGCGCGGAAATAATATTGTAATGTTCCTCACCGGTCTTATCATAAAGCAGATGCGCTTTTTGCAAATACTTGCGAATGATTTCTCCGGTGATATTTTTGGAAATATTCGCCGTCGCCTCCAAAGTGTTGAGTGCCATGCGCGCGTCGCCATTGGCCAAATTAGACAAAAGCCTGATTGTATCATCCGCCATTTTCACATTTTGTTTGCCTAATCCATTTTCCTTGTCAGCCAAAGCATGCCGGATTATTTTTTCTATGTTTTGCGCTTCCAACTTATACAAAACAAAAACTCGCGCCCGTGAAAGCAACGGTGAGATCACTTCAAAACTAGGATTTTCCGTGGTTGCGCCGATGAGCGTAATCACTCCATGTTCTACATGCGGCAAAAGCGAATCCTGTTGGGATTTGTTCCAGCGGTGGATTTCGTCAACAAACAGAATTGTGCGCTTGCTCTTTTTTTGGTTTTCTTTCGCTTCCGCCAAAACCGCGCGCAAATCTTTGACGCCACTGGAAACTGCGCTTAGAATCATAAATTCAGAATTGGTCAGTTTGGCAATAATCGAAGCCAGCGTTGTTTTCCCCGATCCCGGCGGCCCCCAAAAAATCAGAGACGGAATCTGGTCTTTTTCAATGGCTTTACGCAGGAACGAATCCTTGCCCAGAAGTTCTTCTTGGCCAAAAAAATCAGCCAGCTTTTCCGGCCGCATCCGATCGGCTAGAGGCATATAGTCATGCTCGCCGAAAAAGTCCTTGGGTAATTCTCTTTTATTTTCTTTCTTTTGAGACATAAAAATGTTTACTAGCTATTTGCAAAGAATAATACATTTATCTTCAAGATTAAGTGCTCTTGAAGATCCGCGCTTTTTGCTGCCGTCCTTAAGATAACCGAAAATTTTTCTCTGCTCATCAAATTTTAAAGTATCGAATTTTTTTCTTATCAAAAATGAAATGAGATTTTTCCCGGAACTTGACATCCCTTGATCGCCAGTCGCCTCTGTTACATCAAGTCGGGAGGATATTTTTTTTGATAGATATGGTAGTTTCATTTGTTTAATTACTTTTATCAATTCATCTGCAGACTTTTCTTTATAGTTTTTACCTGATAAATATTTCAGCGCTTTATTCCTGAACTTAAAGTTATCGCTTTCTTTTGACTGCATGAATATAAAAATTTTTCCATAATCATTTAAAATTTTGAATATTTTTTTCAAAATAAGTTTCCAATTTTTTAAATAATAAAAAACATGCGATGCGATAATAAGATCGAACTTATTATTTTTCGCATCGAAAGATTCAAAATTCTTAAGAAAACCAAGGGATATATTTTTCAACATTCCATGTTTTTTCATTTCTTCTCTAAAATCGTGAAAAAGTTCTTCTGAGGGATCTAAGTAAACAAGATCAAAATCAACCTTTTTTGTTTTTAGGTGCTTTAAAAATCCAATAATATCTTCACCAGATCCTGCTCCAATGCTTAATATCTTGATTTTTTTCGCGTTTTTAGAATAATTTTTTATCAGACAATTTATAATTTTTTGCTTTTGGTCTGTTTTCCGTAAAAATTCCTTAAAAAAAGCCTTGTTTTCCTTAAAAATCAAGTTTTCGTTGTTCATAAAATTTACATTATACAAGAAGCATAGAACAAAAAATTATTTTGGACAAGAAAAAAGCCGGGTCTGCATTACCTCCATTTGCAGTCCCGGCTGTGAATATTTTTTTATTCAGATGTTTTGACTTACGCTTTTCCAGTCAGTTCTTTCCAGTTTGTCTTGGGCCTTAAGCGCCTTGATCCTTGTTTGCATAAAGAACATTCTGCTGGCGGTACAGCCCAGATCTCTTTTTCAATCAGGGTTATGGCCTGTCTTTCGCCATAATAAGGAACCGGGAGTTTTGGCGGTCGGTGCACCAAAATTCCTACATATTTGATAAAATCGACAGGTATTACTACATCTCCATCCTTATTACCTTCTCTGACTGCCCTTTCGACCTCGTTCATAGTCTTGGCAGTTGTAGTCAACTCTTCTGCCTGAAAAGTAGGGACTCCCTCAGGAATTAACATCCTGTTCCAGATCATTCTTTTGCCTGTGGGATCCGACTTGTCTTTTTCTACGCACATATTAATCGGCACACCCAGTGCGCGGGCTAAATCGTGAGCATAAGTAATGCCAGCAGTAGGAGATCCAATAAGCCACTCAATGTGTTGTTGCCCGATCACGTCGTGAATCTTCTTGGCATGTTGCTCTGCCAAAATATCCGAAAGGTTTATATATTTAAGAACGCGCAGACAGTCGAAGAACCCATTGCTGCAATAACCTGAAGTCAATTCCGCATGAGGATCTTTAGGGTCACCGCTATGCAACCAGTAGGCATCAAGCAGTGAAAACCATTGGAGAATTTCATCAATAGGAATAACTTCCCCCTTGAAGTCACTCGGCTTTAAAAGTAACAGCTCTCTAAGCGTAATGTTCATCTATTTCACCTCCTTTCAGATGAAATTTTTTTCGGCGGAAAGGGCCCTACACTATATATAAGTATAGGGTAAAAATTTTTATTCCCAATCCGCCACAAGTTTAGTGTTTGTTTCTGCGTAATGTCTCTTCATAAGCAAGTTCTTCGAGCGCCCGTCCAATGTCGCCCTGAATGGCGACAACTACATCCTGTCTTGTTTTGCCTTCCGGTGGCTTTCTGATTGGACGACCCACCACTAAGCCCCTCGATCCCCACCTTACTGCCTGATATGGAGTTGCTGTTCTTCTCTGATCATCGGGTGGATCCCAGGGCATCCTAATGCCAGGCGTGATAATCTCTATTGTGGGATACTCGGTATGGATGGCCTCTGCTTCAAGCGGAGAAGAAAGAATACAATCAACCCCCGCCTTCACAGAAATCTTTGCCAGATGCAATACTATATCCGAAATGTATTTCTGCTGATCAATCAGATCGGCCGAGAAAAGTTTCAAAACAGACGGAAGAAGTTCGTTATCGATTAAGCCGAACATTGCTGCTTTTTGCAGGAATGTTATAACCGATGGAGGCACTGCTCCAGTTTCTCCCACAACCTCACTGTAAGCCATGCTCGTAAGAATTGTGACAGAGATAATCTTTGGTTTTTTAACCCGGATTTTTTGGGCTCTTTCGGCAGATTTTTCAACTGCCGCCGCCATCATGCGTTTGCCTCCGAGTGCCATCACATTAAAGTAGTCTATCCCATAGCTGGTGATGCCCGCTGCCGCTCCTCCAACTGTATTAGGAATGTCGAAGAATTTTTTGTCAGTAAAGACTTCGTTGTCGTGTGCTTTGCATATAGCGACCATTGCTGGAAGTCCGACGTTGTTATCCATTTCCATGCCGACCTTTGCTACATCGATGCTTCCGCTTACTTCAGCAAGAAGTTCATGGGCGGCCTCTGCCGAATTTACATCGACCGGAAAAAATATCTTAACTTTTTTGTCCATAACACCCTTCCTTTTGTCAGTTTGCTTTTGTTATTGCCTCATAAACCATTTTTACAAGCAGCTGCGGATCATTATAAATAATGATCTCGGCTTTCCCCCTTTTCTCAGTTGTCTTTATCAGCGGAATGATATACTCATCCACGGCTCCTCCAGAGCCAGCCAACAGACCAATAACATGTTTTTCAGTAGCCTCGTCGTAGGCGATTGTAAACTCGTTAAGGGTCCCTGTCCTGCCCGATATGAATATCGTGGCATCGCATGTTCTTATACTGATAACATTTCTGCCTTTCTTTTCCATTCCGGTAAAAACCATAAGCGTGTATGGATCGATGGGAAATTTAAACTGGTGAACATGTTGATCCTCGTTCATAGCTGGAGAAAACCCAACTACCATACCGCTTAGCCTGCAAGCCGCTCGTGCCGCTTCATCGGGAAGACCAGGACAACCGCCGGTTACAAGAATACAGCCATTGTTGGCAATTTCGTAACCAATAGCACTTGCGCTTTCCTTAAGAGCTTCCAAATTTCTTCCTCCTGCCGATCCAAAAACACCGATCACAGGTTTTCTTTTCAACATATTATGTATCGCCTCCTTTCAAATCCTCAAATCTTTTTTTGGTTTATAGAAGCTGCAATAGAATTCTCTCCCTCTGATGAAAAAACGGCAATCGTCAGATTGTTTGCATCTTTCCTTTTCGGAGATAATTTCAACAACCATTATGTGCCCCGTTGCCACATCAGTTCGCCCTCCCGGACAAACTTTTTTCTCAACCTTCGGTTTCACTTCTTTTTCCGCCTCCTCTTCGTTTATTGTTATCAGCATTACTCCGTTGCACGGTTTTTCCTTGTTCTCACAATGCTTTGTCTCGCATCGTTTACCATCCCATTCTTGGGTGTAACCGCAATTTTCATTCTGACAAACATAATTTGCGCCCCGCCTTGCACATTCCGCATAAAACAGTTCGGCATACTGAGACGGACGCATGCAGTCAATCCTGGAAATAACCGTTGCGACTGTTTTTTTACTCATTTTTTTCACCTCTACCTTTTTGTAGTGACACTCAGCAGTTCTTTCGCATACCCCCGCCTTGTCGCATCTTTTTTCTTCAACATAGATCCGAACCAAAAAAAACGCTTAGTTAAAGGATCTCTTTCCCTGTGTGGACATTCTTTTTCATGATAAGCTCCGCTCATGTTTCCCTTGCCTTTCTTTTTTTGCAGTATTTATCTAATTTCCATAATCTGGAAATGTTTGTCAAAGACCAAAAAACCTGCTCTCAAGTTAGCAGGTTTCAAGCGGAGGCGTCAATTTTGACTCCATATCAAATTTGTGTTGTTGCTTTTTTTACAAAAAGTACCCCGAAATAGCTTACCATTGTTCTCAGGGGCCCAATTTGATAAGATTGTTACAGGCGGATGATTTAAAATAATTGAGGTAAAATTTAGAATATGGAAACAAAAAAAATCAGAGAAAAAATTATCCTGAATGCCGACGATTTTGGCAGAAGCCCCGAAGCTAATACCAACATTTTGTCTTTGGCCAAAAGCGGCAAACTCGACCGCGTTTCTGTTTTGATCACAAGAACTTTTTCTTCAGAAGAGGCCGCTGAACTTTTACAAACTGGCGCCAAGATCGATTTGCATCTTGACCTGCCATCTGGAGCACGAATAAAAGGCCATGGCCGAAAAACAAGCACCTTGCATGGTCCTTTCTTTTTTCTTTTGAAATATTTCTTGCGCCAGATCACTCCGGTAAAAATTGAACGCGAGTGGAAGAACCAGCTCCAAAAGTTTCAGGAAATTTTTGGAAAGATTCCAGACGGCATCAACTCCCACCAGCACATCCATTTTTTTTCAGCCTATTTTAAAATTATCCTGCGGCTAGCGCGGGAATATAAAATTAATTTTGTGCGTTTTGGAAAATCCGGACTGCTTGACAGCAATAATAACACTTACAAAATACTGTGCCGGTTGCACAAAAAAAATGAACGGCTCTTTGCCGCTTCTAGTTTGGATTCTTCTGACTACATGGCCAGTTTGGATTGGATCCACCCGCGAACAAAAAATTTCGAACATTTTTTAGAAAGTCTTCCGGAGAGCTTGCCCGGCCAGGGAAAAATTGAACTCGTCTGCCACCCGGAAAGAAGAGAAGAGTTTGAACTTATACAAAAATACTTCTGACCACCTTGCATTTGATAACCACGCTTTAAATCGGCGTCGTATTGTCGTCCTTGATATGCTTGATTAGAAATTTTCTTTCTTCATTTAGATCAAGATTTTTTTCCATCCGGCCCCATTCTTTCAAATGATTATCCTCGATATGATCAACTATTTGATTCAGTACCTCATGGATAGTTTCCCCCTTGGCCACGTATTCACAATCGAAGCCCAAATCCTTGCAAATGAGTGTACGCATAAAAGAGGCGTAAGTTGATTACGCTTATAAGTACAAGCCTGCCCGGCTTATCGTTCAAAAAACACTACACTGCTAGCCTAGCCACGACTATTTTTATAATAGGTAGACGTGAAGATGATAAAAAGCATCGTTAAGTCGCCAATAATCTTCTCAATAAAAATTTTCTGATTATCGCTGATTTTTGCTTTCGGCAAAATGCAAAAGGTTTTAATATTCGTATTGTCAGCCGAAGAGACAAATATTTGAAACTTACCGTTTTCCTGCTTATTAACAATCTCCTTGTTACCAATAACAATTTCTTCACCCGCTTCCCCGGATCTGTGTCGCAAGTATTCCGCTAACGTATTCAAATTATTCATTTCAATGATCCGAACCATCGCATACTGACAATTGGCGATGCCCAGTATTTTTTCCGCCATAATTCCAAACAAATATTTGATGTCCTTCTTGTTTTCGGGGTATTTGTTGATATCCGTAAACACCTGCTTATATCTTTCCACTAGCAGATTTATTTCCCCAATATGGCGCCAGGCTTCTTCCAGGCTGGTTTCTTGTTTTTTTATTTCTCTTTTATAGATAAAATTAAGAAAAATACCTGACACCATCAAAAAAGCAATAACGATCGTTTCCAAAGACTCTTCGCCGACAAAATAAAGATCATCCCGGATAAGAAGCGGGGTAAAAATGATAACGAGAATTAAGATCGTTGCTAAAATAAAGTAGATTTTCTCAAGAAGCCTCGGATTTAATGTTTTCATTATTTAAAAATTCAAACAAAAAAAGACCCGCAGCTATTTATACAATATACTTTAACTTTTTATTACACCCAGGGCCTTTTCCGCTCTTAAAAAATATTTAGCTCAAAAAAATCGGCCTTTTGGCCGATTTTCAAAATAACAACATTTATTTTCTCGCCATTCTTTTTCTGTCCACCTCGGTCAGTCCTTGTTTCCTTAAACGCACAGATTTGGGCGTGACTTCTAAATATTCATTAGCCGCCATAATTTCCAGACCACGCTCAATCGTGACTTCCCAAAATGGCACCAATTGCAGGGCTTCGTCCGCGCCGGAAGAACGCATATTGGACATCTGTTTGCCCTTGGTCGGATTAACTTCCATATCCAGGCCTTTGGAAGTGTTGCCCACCACCATGCCGTTGTAAACTTCCACGGCCGGTCCGATATAGAGCACGCCGCGCTCTTGCAAATTCGCCAAAGAAAACCCCAGGGCTTTTCCACCCGCCATTGAAATCATAGATCCGACTGAATGCCGTTGAATTTCTCCAACATATGGTTTGAACCCGATCACCCGCGAAGACATAATCCCCTCACCTTTTGTATCAATCACAAATTCACCGCGGTATCCCAGAAGCCCCCGGGTTGGCCCTTCAAAAATCAACCGCGATTGGCCGCTTATCTGTTTCATATTATTCATAATTGCTTTGCGTCTCCCTAATTTTTCAATGACTGTACCAGCAGAAACATCCGGCACATCGATGGTCACTTCTTCAAACGGCTCAGACTTAATACCTTCAATATCTTTTATAATAACTTGTGGTTGCGAAACTTGCATTTCATAACCTTCTCGGCGCATGTTTTCCAAAAGGATAGCAATGTGCAATTCTCCCCGCCCATATACTTTATAATGGTCCCCTTCAAAATCAATTTTCAGTCCCACATTTACTTCCAATTCTTTTTCCAGACGTTCGCGCAACTGTTTGTTGGTTACATACTTTCCTTCGCGACCGGCAAATGGTGAATCATTAACTAGAAAATTTAAAGAAATGGTCGGTTCATCGATATGGATTGCCGGCAATGCCTCCTGGTCGGCACTCATACAAATAGTTTCTCCAATATAAATGTCAGCTATGCCGGCGATCATGACAATGTCTCCAGCCTCCGCAACTTCTACTTCCTTTCTGGAAATACCGTGAAATGTATAGAGTTTAGTAATTTTCCCGCTGCGTGTTTCTCCGGTCGGCTTTTTAATAATGACTGTTTCGCCGACTTTTACTCTGCCTTCCTGCACCCGCCCGACGGCCAGCCGGCCCAAAAAATTATCGTATCCCAGATTAAAAGGTTGCATACGAAGCAAAGCCTCACAATCTTGATTGGCCGGTTTTACCTTTTCCAAGATTGTATCCAGAAGCGGAGTCAGATCCTTGCCCTCATCATCCAGGTGCATTTTGGCAATACCAAGTTTGCCGATGGCATAGACTGCCGTAAAATCCAGCTGTTCATCGCTGGCGCCTAAATCCAAAAATAGTTCATAGACTTCTTCCTGTGCGATGTCTGGCTGTGCTGCCGGCTTGTCGATTTTATTAATCACCACGATCGGCTTCAGCCCCAGCTCCAAAGATTTTTTCAAGACAAATCTGGTCTGCGGCATCGGACCTTCCTGCGCGTCCACTACTAAGATAACTGAATCAATCGCGCGTAAAACACGTTCGACTTCACTTCCAAAATCCGCATGCCCCGGCGTATCCACGATATTAATTTTCGTGTCTTTATAGAATACGGAAGTATTTTTGGAATAAATTGTGATACCGCGTTCTTTTTCCAGATCGTTCGAATCCATACTGACATTTTCATCCGTCACCATCCCGGTTTGACGCATCAAAGCATCGGTCAAAGTTGTTTTGCCGTGATCCACATGGGCGATAATTGCGATGTTTCTAATTTCCATAGTTTTATTCAAATAAAAATCTGCTGTCGAGCAGCAGAACATTCCATCTGGCTATTGAGAAATATAGCAAAAAATACTTAATGTGTCAACTATTTATCACCACAAACTCCGTTTCCGGAATCGCATAGACCGGCAATTTTTCTTTATAGTCTTTCAGCATTTTTAATTTATCTTTCCCACTGGTGGCAACATATTCTCCAGTGCATAAATAATGCGTAATCATTTTCACATTCAAAAGTCCCAGTCCTTTTAAAATTTTGTTGTGATCTTGGTCATAATAATATTTCGCAAACACCAGCGCTCCAGCTGAAGATCCAAGTATGACCTTGTTTTTCAACAAATTTTTTATTCTAGGAATTTTTTCCAAACGTTTTTGTAACTTAAGCGTGTTACCTCCTCGAAAATATATCGCCTCCGATCCCAATATTTTCTTTGAAAATTCTTTTACATTTTTTGAGGCAACTATAAACTCGAATTTCTTATTGCCGATAGATCTCTTCATTCTTTCTGTATCACTTTTAAGCAAATATTCTTTTTCACTTTCCGGCCGGGAATAATAGCAAGCCAAAATTGGCTTTCCTTTAGCCGCTTTAAACATTTCTCGATAGAATTTTTTATTATGGATATTAGGGATATTTGTCATCCCGCCATGCAGAATAAACTTGGTCATATCTAAAATCTATCCTTATTTAACAAAAAAATCAAACAAAAAAGAGCCTTAGGCCCCTTCTTTCTTTAAATAGCCGGCTCTCTTCTCCTCCGGGAATTTTTCAATCGCATAACGGAGCATGGTGCGTGGCATGGTGCGGCAATATTTTTGTAAAAATTTTTCTTCCTCTTTCATATTTTTCTTGCCAACTTCACGCAGCATCCAGCCCACCGCTTTGTGGATCAAGTCGTGCGAATCATCTAACAATATCTCGGCAATTTTGAATGAGTCTTCAAATTGATTATTGCGGATAAACAT
>Ga0209048_10000259_pt1 | contig 57987 bp, 56 predicted proteins | sample FrelakmetCRP12CR_FD_187146 | JGI IMG/M metagenome (GOLD analysis project Ga0209048, IMG submission 187146) | Freshwater lake sediment microbial communities from the University of Notre Dame, USA, for methane emissions studies - CRP12 CR (SPAdes)... | ecosystem: Environmental > Aquatic >...
GCTATTACCGGCTTCCCGGCTGCCATAGCCTCGAGCAGGACCATGCCGAAAGCCTCTCCCTGGTTTATGGACGGCAGGACCACGACATCGGATTTTTGATAATAGCCGGGCAATTCTTCATTGTTCACTTGATTAAAAAATTTCACTTTATCGCCGATGCCCAAATCCGTAGCTTTCTTCTTGTAATGTTCAAGCATATCCCCTCCCCCTACCACGGATAAAAAATAATCATTGCCCTTTACAATCAGGGCGAAGGCGCACAAAAGATTTTCCAATCCTTTGAAATAATGCGCACGGTCCAGTCCGCCCACGAACAGGATGAATCTGCCTCCTGGGCTGATATCGTTTTCGTCGTCAGATCCTTCGTCCGGCGCGAATTTTTTCGCGTCCACGCCGAAAGGCACTTCATAAAATTTATCCCTATATTTTTCATAGAATATCCTTGCGTCCGAATTTTCTATATAATCAAAAGATGAACATATGACCGCATCCGCCCTAAGGAGCAATTTCGGCAATATTATTTTCCTGTTCAGATCAAATATCGCTCCCTTGAGTCCCTCGGCCACCGTATCCATGTGGTAATGCACGGCCAATTTCATCTTATTCCCGAGAAAAAACTTTTTTAATAAAACCGTTTCCGCCGCGCCATAGAAGGGATAGTGCAAGTGAACGACGTCGAAACCGTTGAGCCTCGTAAAAATCTGCGGGATAAAGGCCGCATTGCCGTACTTTAAAAAAGATTTAAGCCTGACAATCTTGAAATTTTCCCTTGCTCCTCGAACGTCAATATTCTTCCCATAATCCGGGGTAAAAACAGTTATATCATGGCCTAAAGCGGCTAAAGATTTGGCAAAATTATATGCACTGTTCCCCATGCCCCCTCCGTACGGCGGAAAAGTGCAGACGATGCTGGCTATACGCATAAGAACTTTGAGCCTTATTTATCTGGTCTTGCTTAATAAATACCTGTTCCAAAAAAATAATATTAAAAAAACAATGGAAGCTTGGATGATTTCCAAGGTGGTCATCTCCCCTTCGCTAAGATAAAAAATAATGCACATCGCTATGGGGGTCAGAAAAACAACGGCCTCAGACCAGAACTTGTCTCTGAAATCCAGGGATAGGGTCAGGTCATCATTCATTTCCTTTTTTCTCTTTTTTGATTCATCCCTGGTCAGTTTTATCCTGATCAGGTAAAAAATCCCGAAAACCGACATCGGCATCAGGGCTTGCAACAGCTGGGTGAATTCCGCGAATCTGTCCCCGACGATGAAAAAAGTGATGCAGAAGACCACGAGCGCCAATAAAAAAATCAAATTGATAAAATCCAGGATTATTTCCTTTGATGTCATGTTTTTACTGGTTTTTATTATTTAAAGATATTTCACGGACGATCTTGGTGATGTCCTTCTCCATTTTTTCGAGCTTCAACCGCAATCTGAATATGAAATAAAAAAGCAGGGCTACGGAAACATAAAGGATGACTTCTATGCCGGATCCGGAAAAACCCAGATCGGCCACCAATTTGTCTATCCATTTGAGCGATGCGATCACGGCCATGGACAATAACCAGAAAACCAGCCAAAAGACGAACTCATTAGCCCCGATCTGATTTCTTTTCTTCTGGATCAGGAGCCTGGAGATAAAGAATAAAATTACGATTAACGCGATTATTTGCTGTAGCATAGCATTTTAAATATTTTTAAATCACTTGATTAATGAACCTATGAATAATTCTTTGATGATCTTTATCCCGCCTCCCAGTTTTTGCCCGAAATCGTGATAAATAACGCTGATCGGAACTTCTTTGACGCGTAATTTTTTTTCAAATATCTTGGATAATATTTCGCTGCAATGCGCCATCCGGTCCTGCTCAATCCTTATTTTCCCCGCCGCACTAGAGGTAAACGCCCTGAATCCGCTTTGCGGATCGGTCAGACTGATGCCTAAGAAAATCTCGTTCACCAATCTGGCGACCGGCATTATGATATGCTTTTTCAATTTCGGAATTTCGGATTTCTTTTCCAGAAAACGCGAACCGAGAACCACCTCTGCTTCCCCTGCCAATATGGGGGCTATGATCTCGCTGATTTCTTCCGGCTTGAACTGGCCGTCCGCGTCAAAGTGCACCAATATGTCAGCGCCATTTTCCAGAGCGTAATCAATGCCGGTTTGCAAGGCAGCGCCCTGGCCTCTATTGATGATATGGCGGAGAACCGAAACCCCCTCTCCCCGGGCGATTTCAAAAGTCCTGTCAAAAGAACAATCATCCACGACAACAATCTCGCTGACCGATGGTTTTGCCCGGCGGATAACTTCGCCGATGGTCTTCTCTTCGTTATAAGCGGGGATGATGCAAAAAATCTTATCCATAAAATTATATCGCGTGCGACACGTTTAATAAGCCCGTGCTGGCGCGCAGATCATCAATCGTCTTTTCTATGCCCTTCTCTAGAACGACAACCGGCATCCACCCCAGTTCGCTGCGCGCTTTGGTGATGTCGGGCAGGCACAGTTGCGATACGAACAATATTTTTTCCTCATAAACCACCTTTGATTTCGAACCTACCATGCGGATGATCTTGCCGGCGATATCGGTCACATTGATGTCCACATCCGAACCGATATTAAACGGTCCGGCCAGTTCCGTGTCCATCATTTTTATAGCCGCGTCTATGACGTCGCTTACGTAGCAGAAAGCCGAAGAAAAATTTTTGTCTCCGTAAATGGCCAAATCCTTGTTATCCAGCGCGCTAGACACGAAGTCCGGAATCATATTGCCGTCGTTAAGCTTCATGCGCGGCCCGTAAGTGCGGAACAAGCGTATTATTTTCGCATCAATACTATAGACTTCCCGATAATTCTTAACCAGCGTTTCGGCGAACCTTTTGCCTTCATCATAAGAGCTTCTGGGCGATAGCATGTCCACCACGCCCCAGTCGCTTTCCGTTATCCTCTTGTTATCAGGCCTTCTTGGTCCATAAACCACCGAGGAAGAAAAATGCATAAACTTGGAAGTGAATTTCACGGCCAGATCAAGGGCGTTTTTCGTTCCCAGGGAATTCGCCTTGAGATTGGCTATCTTATTTTCTTCAAAATGCTTGGGAGAAGTCGGGCAAGCCAGATGATAAATTTCCTGGATGCCCTGGAATTCAATTTTGAATTTTTCCAATTCCGGGAAAGATTCCAGATCTATGGGCTCATTGATATCGTGCTTGATGAATTCAAAATTGGGGTCGGAAAGAAGGTGGTCAATGTTTTTTTCATCGCCCGTGGAAAAATTATCCACGCAGATCACCTTGCAGGTCTTTACCAGCTCATCGCAAAGATGGGATCCGATAAAACCGGCTCCGCCGGTAATCATAACGTTTTTTTTATCAAATACGGATTTTTTAGGCATATTTTTTATATTTAATATTTATGTGCTTTGATTAAGAAAAAATTTAGAGATGATTATTTTAACTGCACGGGCGAAGAAGTGGCCATGGCATCAATGGCATCCTTATTTCCTCTTAACACCCCTGCCGTGACTCCTCCAGGGAAAGAACTTTCATAAGCGTAAAAAGAGCCTAATAATTGGCCCGAAGATTTAAATGCCCTTACGTGAGGAGAACCGCCCGGTCCTGCACCGGTGATGATTTCTTCCGTACCGTCATTATCAATATCTCCCGTGACCACGCTCACTCCGCCGCGGAAAGTATTGCCATAAGCGAAAAATTGGCCTATAGCAACTGCTTTATTGGTGAATATCCTTATTTGCGGACCGCCGCCCGGACCGGGAGCGGTAATAATCTCCGCTTTGTTCCCCGAAGCGCCTCCGCTGACTTCCCCCACCGCGACTCTTACTCCTCCGCGGAATCTGCTGTCATAGGCGAAAAATTGGCTGACCAATTGCCCTGACGCGGTGAATATCTTTACTTGCGGACCGCCACCAGGTCCCGCGCCGGTGATGATTTCTTTTTTGCCGTCTCCGTCAATGTCTCCGACGGCGACACTTACTCCCCCGCGGAAGGAAGGATTAAACGCGAAAAATTGCCCCAGCAACTCTCCTTGCAAATTGAATATTTTTATATGCGGACCGCCTCCTGGCCCTGCGCCGGTGACTATTTCATCCAGGCCGTCATTATTCACATCACCCACAGCCAGGCTTACGCCGCCCTGGAAGGATTTGCCGTAAGCGTAAAATTGTTTTTCCAGCTTTTCATTAAGATCGAATATTTTGATGAGCGGACCAGTGCCCGATATGGGCGCGGTAACTATGTCTACGGAATTTTCGCCGCTTAAATGGCCGGAGGCCGTGTTAACCCCGCCGCGGAACGTATCTCCATAAGGCAAAAATTCCCGGCCTTTCACGGCGCCGTTTTCATCGGTAATCTTTACCAAGCCTTTAGATTTTGAAAAGGGTGCTATAATCAATCTGGTTACCTGGTTATTAAGCGCAGCTTCAACTGCGTTTATGGCCGCCGCTATATTAAGCCGGCCCTTGCCGAGCTTATTCAGATAATTGGGGTTCAACCGGTTGATATTGTCGGCATTATCCATCAAAACATTCATGACCTGGTTTCTGGACAAACTCGGGTTTGCAGTTTCTACCAATGCTGCCGCACCCGCTACCATAGGCGTAGCCATGGATGTCCCCGCCCAGAATCCATCATAATATTTATTAAATGATTTGTTGCCTAGGTGATTAGTCGGAGAATATACTACAGTACTGAAAATGCCTATGCCCGGCGCGGCCAGGTCAACGCATGACAAGCCAAAGCTTGAAAATGCGGCTTTTTGGTCCAGCGTATCAGTGGCCGCCACGCCCAACACCATATTCTCGCCCGGCAGTCCGTCATAACATACCGGATACATCGGCGTATCATCCAAAGAATACACGGTGCCGTCAGATTGCTCATTCCCGGCAGCTGCTACGATTATAATCCCTGCGTTATAAGCTCTGCGTATGGCATCATCCATGCTCTTGGAGTATCCGAAACCGACAAAGCTGAAATTAATGATATTCGCTCCATTATTAATAGCATAATCAATGCCCTTTATCACATTTACGGTGTTGCCCTCGCCCTTATCATCAAGGACTTTCAGAGGCATGATCTGGGTTCTCCAGGTAACGCCGGCTATGCCGGCCGCGTTATTGCCGGAAGCGGCCGCTATGCCGGCCACGACCGTGCCGTGCAAAACTCCGTCTTCGGTAAATCCGGGTTTGAACTTAGGCGAAGGATCAGGCACGTTGTTGACGAAATCCCATCCATTAATATCATCCACATAACCGTTGTTGTCATTGTCAATCCCGTCACCCTGGATTTCTTTGGGATTAACCCAGATATTATCTTTTAAGTCAGGGTGATCTACCTCCACCCCGGAATCCAGGATAGCAATCACTATGTTAGGGCTTTCTCTTATCGTGTCCCAGGCTTTGACCGCCTGAATCTTGTCTAAATACCACTGGTTGGAAAAATAAGTATCAGAAGGGATCATGGCCGCCCCATATTTATAATTGGGTTCAGCATATTCAACTTCCGGATTTTGGTTATAACTTTTTAAAATTTCTGTAAAATCTCTGTCCTGGGCGATTTTGATTACATTAATATCTTTACTGCCTTTGAATTTTACAAGTATTTCCCCGGCTTCTCGTTCGGGCACCGCTTTTACAGACGCCTTAGCTTGAAAATTATCGGTTTCATAGAAAATTATAAAAAATAAAGAAAACCCTAAAAAAATTGCGCTAGCCCAATAAAAAAAAGATGTTATTTTTCTTTTCATAACATCTTTATTGTAACATAAACGGCTATTCGGGTGCAACTATAAATCTTTATGTTTTTTCCATAACCTTCAAGGTTCCTTCGGCGCACTTATCCCAATTGAAATCTCTGGCTCGTTTAAAACCTAAGCCGATCAAGTCTTCCCTTAATTTTCCGTCAAGGAGGATCCTGGCCAATGCTTCGGCTATGGATTTTATGTCTGACGGATCAAACAAATAAGCAGCTCCGCTCACTACCTCCGGTATGGAAGCGTAGTCGGATGCGATGACAGGAACCCCGCAGGCCATCGCCTGCACCATAGGGATGCCGAACCCTTCATAAAGAGATGGGAACACGAAAGCAGTCGCGCCATTATACAAATAAGGCATATCCTCTTCTTCTATCCATCCGGTCATCAAAATTTCCTCTTCCATCTGCCATTCTTTGATAGCATACTTGACTTCATCATATCCGAAATGGGCGTCGCCGGTAAGCAATAATCTATGCTTGATGTTTTTATTTTCCTCTCTCATCAGGGCGAACGCTTCCACTAGAGCCGGCGTATTTTTCTTTTTATCCAGACGGCCCACGTACAAGACATAAGGCCGCTCTATCCCATATTTAGACAGGATGCTTTTTATCTTTTCATCATCGGCCGACTTAGTATATAATTTATCGTTAAACCCGTTATAGACCACATTTATCTTGTTTCCATCCGCGGCATAAACGTCCATTATCTCTTTTTTGGAAAATTCGGAAATAGTTATGATGGAAGCGGCCTGCTTCAAAGCGAACTTGGTAGACCATCTCAGATAATCCCTGGAGTTGGCCCCGTATTTCCCACGGCTTGCAAAACGGATGAGCCAATTGACCAATTTCCTCGCCCGGGTCCCGGTGGGGCCCATCTCATCCCGGCCGTAAAGATTCTCATCCCTTTCAAAGCCTATATCGTGTATTGTGACGATGGATTTTTTCGGATGGATCAAGGGCAAGGTGTGGGCGGGGATAAAAAGCATATCCGGCGCGTTGAAAATCATCTCCAGGCTCAATCTGCCTTGGGTCCAGAAAAATTGATAGGGCCACTTGAGTATCTTGGCCTTGAAATTATTGTGATAGCTTTTTATTTCCTGAAAACCGTGCTGGTCTATTTTTATATCTTGGGCCTGGTCTCGCGCCTCATCATCCGTTAAATCAACCAAGCCTCCTGTCAGAGGCTTGTCAGAGTACAACAAATATTGATTTTTTGAATCAATCTTGGCCAGCGCGCGGATCAGGTAATAAGAATACCACTCTGTTCCGCTCTTATGGCTTCTGTTTGCACGCGAAGCGTCAATGCCTATGACCATAAATATAAAAAATTTTCTATTACTTAGTCGCCAGGATACTTCGCTTATAGCTGTCCAGATTCTCCAGAGCTATGCCTGTGCCCTTGGCTACGCACAGCAAAGCATCGTCTGCCACATAGGCCGGAACTCCGATGGTTCTGGATAACAGCTGGTCTATATTCCTTAAAAGCGCGCTGCCGCCCGACAGGACCATGCCTTTATCCATGATGTCGGCTGACAGTTCCGGAGGGGTTTCGTGGAGGATTTTTTTAGCCGCATTCACGATGGCTTCCAGTTCATTCTGCAAAGCTTCGGTGACATCATTGGAAGTAACGGTAATAGTCCGGGGAAGGCCGGATATCATGTCCCGCCCGCGCACTTCCATGGTCAATTTGTCTTCCAGGTAGAGCGCTGAGCCGATGTTTATTTTTATGTCTTCAGACGTACGCTCGCCGATGGCCAGATTATATTTCCTTCTGATATATTCCAGTATGGCGGTATCAAATTTATTCCCGCCTACGCGGACCGACGTGGAAGTTACGATGCCTCCCAAAGAAATCACCGCCATTTCAGCGGTACCGCCGCCTATGTCAATTATCATATGACCGGAAGCCGAGCCTATCGGAATGTCCGCTCCGATGGCCGCTGCCACCGGTTCTTTGATGATATACGCGGCTTTGGCCCCGGCGGCAATGGTCGCATCTATGACCGCGCGGCGTTCAGTTGAGGAAATGCCGGCCGGAACAGCCACCATCACCTCAGGCCTGAAAAGCCTGATCCCGCCCAAAGCTTTGTTGATGAAATATCTCAGCATCGCTTCCGTGGTTTTGTAGTCGGCTATGGCTCCGTCTTTCAAAGGTTTTAAAGCAATGATAGTGTCCGGAGTGCGGCCGATCATATCCTTGGCCTCATTGCCGACTGCCAGAATTTTCTTATCCGTCAAGGAAAAAGCCACTACGCTCGGTTCATTGATAATGATGCCGCGTTTAGGCAGATGCACTAAAGTATAAGTTGTACCCAGATCTATCCCTATTCTCTTGATAAACATAGCATTAAAAAAAACCTTAAAAAGACTAACTGTAGTTAAAAATTTATTATAAACTCCCTGTCCGTATTCAAGTCAGTATTCCACTTGATTCCAAGGCCATTCTTGGTAGCATAAAAGCCGGTTGGACTATATGATTTTACACCATTACCCGGGGTTAAGTCAACTGTAATATCATCCATCTGTTTGCCCGGCTGTTTTTGCATATACAATTCATAGGGGCGGGAATTTCCCAGCCTTGCGGGCAATTGATATTTTAGCACCAGATTCTTAATCTTGCCCGGCTGGACCTTGAAGTACACTCCGAAAAAAGTCTTGCCGGACTCGCTCCCTGTCGTGATTTCGCTTTCTCCTCCTTCCAGCGAAATGAATTTGCTCCCCAAAGGAACATAAATCCTGGTATAGGTTTTATATTCCTGGGTTTTCCAGGTGAACGTCCCTTTATTCGCATAATTCATATTCAATGTAGCCATCAAACCATCCGCGGTTCTTGCCAACTTGTATTCCAGATTCCTTCCCATGACCGAATCAGTTTTCAAAGCCGCCATATTTGCATCTACCGCCATCAAATAATCGCCGGGCGTATTCTTGATTTCCCCTCCCCATCCCTGGGCTGTTATCTCTTTTTCCAGGTCCCGGTCTCTTGCATAAACGAGCACATCTTTATTGGTCGCCGAGTTCTTGAGCAGATTGATGATTTCTCCCCAGCGCGATGAAGGCAAATCAAACAGGCGTATCTTCAGCTGTTTTATGATTTCTCCTATCACTTCCTTCCTTTGCCAGGAAGGAACGCCTAGCTGCGCATATCCCTTTTCCACTTTATATTGCAGGATGTCCACGAAATTGCTCGGGTCATATTCCTGATCTCCTATATAAATCGGGCCGGTGACAGTCAATAAATCGCTCACCAGTTTCGGCGTGATGGCGATTACGCCGCTGAATTCTCCGCGGAAATTATTGATCTGATTTTTGGGCGGCAGCAAGCTGTCTTCCGTCTTATAAAACCATAGGATCTTTTCCGCGCTCGTCGGCCAGTCCGGATACCAGTTGGCATCGCGCATATACCATTTCGGATTCAGATATTTCTTGATCGGATCCGGAGGAGCAATATTTATCTTGCTCTGTACCGGCATGTCCAGGTGATAAATGTCGTGAGTATCAAGCCTGGTTATTTCTCCAGCGTCCAGCTCCATTATCCCGTAAGTACCCATAAAGCCCCCGGTCGGCCGGAGTTCGTCGTTATTTTGAAGCACCAGGAGATAAGAAGCTTTTTTCGGATATCCTGACAGCCTGGGCAGAAGGTTGGACATCGGTATGACTTCGCCGAGCAAGTCGTTCGCGGCGCTGATTTTTACCATCAAATCAGCGACCTTCCCCTGTACCGGAGACAACACTCCGGAAAAATTCACCTGGCGCAAATCAGAGAGAGCGGTATCCATATCCTTTTGCATGTCTTTAAGTTCCGGGGTGCTGGAATAAAATCTTTCCAAAAGCATTCCTTTTTCAGATTGGGTAAATTGGGAAAAACTCATTTTTTTATTCTCTCCCAATACCCCTTCCAGGCCTCCCCCCAAAACCGCTCCTCTTTCAATGGCCCCGCTAAGAATGATAGCGGCATTAAAAAGGTAAGCGGAACTTTCCAGCTGGGTTTTTACAAAAACCGAGTGTCTGGCAAAATAATCTTCCTTGGCTTTGTCCAGATTATCCAAGGATAGTTGGAAATCGCCTGCGGCATTTTTAGCATAGGTAGCAGCTTCGTCAAACTTCCTATTCTCCATCATAGCCACAGCTTGTTCCAGATTATCTTTTCCGGAAAGAGCTTCCGAGTAAACGCTTTGCAAGGCGATAAACGCCCCTCCGAAAAAAATAATCGAGAGCAAAAAAACAACCACCAGCCCCACAGAGAGATATTTTATAATTTTAAAATATTTTCTCGCCAGGCGTCTTTTCTTCACCACAGGCAGGTCGTCATAGAGATTTTGGGCCGAATGGTATATTTTTTTGAAGTCCGGATATCTGGACTTGGAATACCTGAACATATCCGATATTATATCAAAATTATCTAATTATAGACAAATTAAAAAATATTGGCCGGCAGGAAGCGGATTGGAAAAATCTTGATTTTCTTAATGATGATATTCCTTGCCGCAGACTATGGTCGCGGCTCTGTAAATCTGCTCCAGTAGAATAAGACGGGACATTTCATGGGGAAACGTCAATTGAGACAAAGAAAGCTTAAGCCAGGGTTTTCCTAAAACTTTTTTATCCAGACCCAGACTGCCGCCGATGACAAAAATGATATGTTGGTTGGATTTTTCTAAAGTTTTCGCAAACTCAATAGAAGTAAAATTTTCTCCTTTTTCATCCAAGATAATAATTACGCTCTCTTGATGTTTCCCCAGAAATGCTAAAATCCTCGCTCCTTCTATATCTTTAGAGCGCGTCTTGTTTCCAGCGCCGAAAGGTTCAGGTTTTATTTCATAGACATCTATTTTAGCGAAAGGCGCCAGACGCTTCAAGTATTCTTTTGCCGCCGACTGAAAATATGGTTCCTTGATTTTTCCTACGGTTAGGATAGTGATATCGAACATGTTTGGATTATACCACACTTAGGCAAGCAAAAGGGCATTGAAAAAATCCAATGCCCGTTTTCTATGCAAAAATTTTTTGTTTATTTGCTCTCCAATGTTATCTCCACTATTTCCGGCGTGTTTCCAGTCCTCATGGTCGGACCCCAAGCTCCCGCTCCATTAGTGGTGTATTCAGTATAGTCCCCTTCTTCGTGCAGGCCGTAATCATATCCTCTATAGATTAGCGAGGTGATTAGACCGAAAGGGAATATCTGCCCTTTGTGCGTATGCCCAGAAAGCTGTAGGTTGATGCCCAGGCTTTTAATCTCCTCTATGTGCGTCGGGTTGTGATACAAAAGGATGCTCGGCTTGTTTCGGTCAAAACCGGTTTGTCTGATGGCCTCGGATACGTTTTTGGTCGCTCCCCTTTCCGGATAACTCAAGCCGACTATCTGCAGGCCGTTCAAATCAACCATCCGGTCATCTAAAATCTTAACCTTGGTTTTCTTTAAAATATCATATACCCTGTCAACGCCGAAATATGTTTCATGGTTCCCGGTGATAAAATAGGTTCCCAGGGGAGCTTTGATATCGTTTACCGGTTCGACTTGCGAGTCCAGGGCGCCATCCATCCCGTCAAACAGATCGCCGGTTATGAAAACGATGTCCGGATGCAAGGCATTCGTCATATCCACCAACTTCTCTAAAAAATATTTATCAAAAACATGGCCGATATGTATGTCGGATAATTGCACGGCGGTTTTCCCTTGCCACTGGGGCGGAAGATTTTTTATCTTGACCGTAATGTGCTTTACTTGCGTGTTGTAAGCATTGAAGACGCCGTAACTGGAATAAATTATGGCCGCAATGATAGCCACCGTACCTATGGCCAGATCGGCCTTTATTCCGCTGATGCCGAATACCCAGTATATGCCCCAGCCTAAAGCGAAAGCCAGGAATAGATTAGTAAGGACGCCCAGCCATAAGCTGGCTAAGAAATAAAATCCGCGCGAAAAAATATTATTATAATAATGAGCAACTATGGAGGAAATGATAAAACTGATAGCCAAGGCGAAAAGGATGACTCCTATCCACGCCTTAGTTGTATGGCCTGCCACCTTGAAAAAACTGACTAGGGAATAATAAACGAAGAAATGGCTGCCAAAAATTATGGCTAAAGCCAGGGCAATAAACAAAGCCATTTCCAGATAAACTAATAATTGCATAATTTTATCGTTAGTCACTTACATTTTAACTCATCCTTGAAAAAAGTAAACAAACCGGATACTTAGACAATCTAATGATTATTTGCTATCATATAATAAGTGCGTAATACAAAAAAATAAATCGATATGATTGAAGTTAAAAATATAGTAAAAAAATTTAAAGATTTTGTCGCAGTAGATGACATTTCTTTTAATGTTCTAGAAGGAGAAATTTTCGCCTTTTTAGGTCCTAATGGTGCAGGAAAATCCACTACTATTAAAATGCTCACTACTTTATTAAGGCCCACAAGCGGTTCCATGCTTTTAAACGGCAAGAATCCGGCCAAAGAACAAGACGAGGTAAGAGAATCTTTCGGCATAGTTTTCCAGGACCCGAGCCTAGACGACGAACTGACTGCTTATGAAAATATGGAGTTCCACGGGGTGCTTTACAAGGTAGACAGGAAAATAAGGAAAGAGCGTATTGAACAGATGCTTAAATTCGTGGAGCTATGGGACAGGAGAAATGATCTGGTCAAGCAATTTTCCGGGGGAATGAAGCGCCGGCTGGAAATAGCCCGCGGGCTTCTCCATCACCCAAAAATACTTTTTCTCGACGAGCCGACGCTGGGGCTTGATCCGCAGACCAGAAATCACATTTGGAATTATATACAAAAATTGAATCAGGAAGAGAAAATGACTATTTTTTTCACCACCCACTATATGGATGAGGCGGCCAGAGTGGCTAATCGCATAGCTATCATTGACCACGGAAAGATAATTGCCTCCGGCACGGCCGAGGATTTGAAGGCAAAAACCAATACCTCATCGCTGGAGGATGCTTTTCTTTCTTTGACTGGAAAAGTAATACGGGAAGAGGAGGCTAGCGGAACTGACCAGATGAGATCACATAGGCGAATGTGGAGAAGGAGGTAAGCACTTAAAAACTTTTTAGAAAAAGTTTTTAATATTTTCAAAAATTTATAATTTTAGATTTTTATGAGCACTATTTATATTCTCTGGCTAAGACAATTGAAAAGATATTTCCGTTCCAAAGCCAGGATCGTGGGCTCGCTCGGGCAGCCGCTATTGTTTCTGGTGGCCCTAGGCTATGGCCTCGGACCCACCTTCCAGAAGGCCGGACAGGGAAACTATATTGAATTCCTGGCCCCGGGAGTCATCGCTATGAGTATATTATTCACTTCGGTTTTCACCGGCATTGAAATCATCTGGGACAAGCAATTTGGATTCTTGAAAGAAACTCTGGTTGCTCCAGTATCCCGTTTTAATATCATGATCGGCCGCACTTTGGGCGGAGCCACAGTGGCGGTGATGCAGGGCGTTATAGTCTTTTTTATTTCCACGCTGATCGGTTTCCGCCCTATGAACGCGATGTTCCTGCCCGCGGTCTTCCTGGTTATGTTTCTTATTTCTATCCTTTTTACGGCCATAGGCACGGCTATCGCCTCGGTCCTGGACGATATGCAAGGTTTCCAGCTGATAATGAATTTCCTGATTATGCCGCTTTTTTTCCTTTCCGGAGCGCTGTTCCCGCTGAACGGTTTACCCAAGACGGTCAGCACCATAGTACGCTTTGATCCATTGACCTATGGCGTAGATGCCTTAAGAGGACTACTAGTAAATATGGGTAGTTTCAGCTTAGTCACTGATTTTTCAGTGCTTCTGATTATTACCGCGATATTTTTACTGGTAGGCACTTATCTTTTCTCTAAAATTGAAATATAAAATATAGCGTAAAATACCGGCCGGAGGGTCGGTATTTTTTTGTTTTTAACCAATCTCTAATTATTTTATCACCATGCTCCCAACTCACAAAAAACCAACTTTCTTCGAATAATTTTAATTTTTATATTAAATACTTGACAAGTATTGCAAATTAATATAATGTTAGATTGTCTAACTATTTTAATAACTAACCAATGAAAAAGGAAATAAACGAGCTGATCAATCTTTTATTTGAAGTTAAGAGGCTGATCGGTGAAAAAATAAAAGAGCCTAAAGGAGAAAAGTGCATTTCTATCGTCCAGATAAAAACCCTGCTTTTCATAAAAGATCAGGAGCCTACCATGAAAGAAGTGTCGGATTACCTGGGCATCACTCCCCCGTCAGCGACTTCACTGGTCAATCTATTCGCCAAGAGCGGATTTATCAAAAGGGTTTATGATAAATCGGACAGAAGAGTAGTGCGCTTGCAGATTACCGAGAAGGGTGATAAATTCCTGGAAGGCTGTTTTAATAATTTCGCAAAAAAAATGGGAAAGGCCATTTCTGTTTTAAACAAAAGACAAATTAATAATTTAAAGGAGGTATTAGAAGTATTATCAAAGAAATAAATATGAAACTATCAAAAAAAGCGATTTTATCAATAGCGGCCGTAATCCTTGTTATCGCCGCCGCAGCTGTCTATGAGCTTGCAAAAGGAAGCAAGGGGCCGTCCCTGACTTTTGTGGAAGCCAAAAAAGGAGATATCACCGATGAGGTGGATGTTAGCGGCACGGTCAAAGCCGCCCAGGATGTGGACCTGGCATTTGAAAGATCTGGCAAAATCGCCGTAGCCAATCTTAAAATAGGTGATCAAGTGAAAAGCGGGCAGATTATCGCCAGCCTAGTAAGCACTGATCTTTACGCGCAATTGAACCAAGCCGTAGCTGCCTACGATATGCAGTCGGCCAATCTGGCCAACCTGAAAAACGGCGCCAGCCCTGACGACAAGCAACTTTCCCAGACGCAGGTGGACAATGCGAGCAAAAGCTTGTCCGACGCTCAGGATAAAACTGCCAACGATTTGAACGTGATTTACGGCAAGACCAGTGACATGTTGAATGATGTCTACGCCAAAACTTTTGACGCGGTTTATAATAAAACTAATGGCATATATGGCAGTGCCTTCAGCGATCCCATTTCTTTATTGTTGCTTATTTCCAATCAACAGATGGAAGATCAGATTAAAAATGACATTCCGATTATTAATAAAGAATTGTCAGACATGAAAAACGATATTAATATTGCGGGAGCGGATCAATCGGGAATAGATTCCGCCATCGCCAGTTCCCTTGAGCATTTAAAAAATACCAGGGATTTTTTAACCTATCTTAATAATGCGTTGAATTACGCCGTACCTTCTGCGGATACTCCCGAATCTCTCATCTTGACTGATAAAAGCAATTTGAATGCGGGCTTAGCCGAAGTGAACGCTGGCATAGCTGAAATAAATGGACAGCAAAATACCATTGCTACGCAGAAAATAACCAATCAATCCCTGCTTACGCAGACAAGCAATGCTCTTTTGAGCGCGCAAAACGCCCTTAAATTGAAGCTCGCCGGCGCCACCAAAGAACAGATTGCCGCCCAGCAAGCGGCAGTAGATCAGTCTAAGGCCTCGGTGCAAAACTACCAGGCCCAGCTGGCAAAATCTTCTATAGTTTCACCTATTGACGGCGTAATCAGCAGGCAAGACGCGAAGGCAGGAGAAATCGCAACTGCGAATGTTACGACCGTTTCCGTCATCTCTAATGGAAAATTCCAGGTAGATGCTTATGTACCTGAATCAAACATAGAAAAAATCAAGATAGGAGAATCGGCCCGAGTAACGCTGGACGCGGATAATAACCAAAAAACTTTTGAAGCCAAGGTGATTTCCTCAGACCCAGGGCAGACTGTCATAAAAGGTTCGCCCGCTTATAAGGTGACTTTGGAATTCGCCGTTAACGACAGCTTGATAAAAGACGGGCTTTCGGCGAACGTTGGGATAATCATCTCTAAAAAATCAGGTGTAATATCAATACCTACGTCTGCAATCATAAAGCAGGGCGATAACAACACAGTTTTAGTGGATAGCGGCTTCGGCAAGCTGGTCCAAAAAACCGTAACTGTCGGCATAAACGAAAACGGCTTGACTGAAATAATTTCCGGACTGGATGAAGGAGCGCGCGTGGCCGCTTTCGGATCTAATCAATAATAATATCATAAATATGGAAAATCAAAACAACAAGGAGAAGCCAAACGATACCGAAGCCAAAAAGCCGAGGATAAACAAAACCGTATTGAACATGCTGATCGTCTTGTTCGTAGGCGGTGCCATCGGAGGAGGCATATACTGGTATATAACCCAGCAGACGATCTACATAGATAAATCGGAAATTGACGGATCGCAAATAGACCTGTCTCCGGAAACGCCGGGAGTGCTGGAGGAAACCATGGTCAATGTCGGTGATATGGTCAGCGACAATACTGTCGTGGCCAGAGTCGGCGATGAGCTCATAAATGCCAAAACGGCCGGACTAATCATCGCTGTCAATAATAACATAGGCAAAATTTTCAACCCCGGACAAGCGGTCGTCAGCATGATAGATCCGGCAACCTTGAGGGTGGTCGGACACCTGGATGAAAACAAAGGATTGGATGAAGTGCAGATTGGACAGAAGGTTAATTTTACGGTTGATGCTTTCGGTTCAAAACAATATAGCGGCGTAGTGGATGAAATCAGCCCGACCTCGGACCAATCCAGCGTGGTCTTTAATATTTCCGACACGCGCCAGATAAAACAATTTGATGTCAAAGTAAGATTCAATGTTGATGCTTATCCGGAATTGAAGAACGGAATGTCGGCAAAAATGTGGATATATAAAAAATAATCTCGGATATGGCGGAAAACACTCCAAACAATTCCAATAACCTGCAGTGGTGGGTCCTGCTCACCGTGATCATCGGAACTTTCCTGGGCAGGCTGGATCAGACCATCGTCAGTCTGGCCCTGCCTAAAATAATAACCGATTTCAACATCAACGTAACCAGCGCCGGCTGGATAGCCACGGCCTATATATTGGCCAATGCTGTTTTCGTCCCTATCTGGGGAAAATTAGGCGATACTATCGGCAGGAAAAAGGTTTATATCATGGGATTTAGCATCTTCATATTCGGCTCGGTTTTAGCCGGACTGGCTTGGAACTTGAGCTCTATGATCCTCTTCCGCATCATCCAGTCCATCGCCAGCTCGGCCGACTATCCCACGGCCATGGCTATCATCGCCGTCACTTTCAAACAAGGCAAAGAAAGAGCCCGGGCCCTAGGTATCTGGTCAGCATCTTTTGCGGCGGCGGCGGCGTTCGGACCGCTTATAGGAGGACCGCTCATAGACAATTTCGGATGGCGCTCTATCTTCCTTATTAATCTTCCTATAGGCCTGATCGGCATACTGATGGCCCTGGCTTTCGTGTCGGAGTCCACCTCAGAAAAAAAGGACGCGACTTTTGATTGGTGGGGAGCTTTGACCCTGGGAGGATCTCTGACTTCCCTTGTGCTGATCCTTGATAAAGGCATGGACTGGGGATGGCTTTCTGTGAATGCCTTGATCTGTTATGCCGCTGTCTTGATTTTCGGAGCCATATTCATCAAGATTGAACACAACAATCCCGAGCCTATTGTAGATCTGGCATTTTTCAAAAACAGCATCTTTGTCAATGCGCTCGCGAACAATTTCATAGTCTTTATGGGTATGATCGGATGCGTCTTTCTCATCCCGATATTTTCCCAGACATTCCTCGGCTATAACGCCACCCAGTCCGGCATGCTGTTCATACCGATGGCCGCGGCTATGATCATAGCCGCCCAGATCGGTTCCAATTTCATAGGCAAGATCCAAGCGCGCTACATCATTTCGTTAAGCACTTTTATGGCTGGTGTGGGAATATTTCTTTTCCATTATCTTGACCCTCGCACGACCGCCCTGGGCATAATCGTACCGCTCTCCATAATGGCTTTCGGGCTGGGATTTGGGATGTCTCAACGTACCGTTGTTATAACTTATGCGGTGCCCCAAGACGAAATCGGAGTCGCTTCTTCAATACTGGCTCTGGCCAGAAATATTGCCGGCGCTTTTGGTATAGCCATTTTCAGTACCGTCTTGGATAATTCCATCAATTCCAATGTTTTAAGACTAAGCCAATCAAGCATATTTAGGGGGAGTACGCCTTTAGAATATCAACAATTCATATCACTTATTATACTTAAAGCGGATATTTCCGCATATGGAACGGTTTTTCTCATCTCTTCAACGATTGTCTTTATCGGAGCTATAGCGATGCTATTTATGAAGATAGAAAAAGAAAAAGAAAAGGTGGATGCGCCGATGCCAATAATCATAGAAGGTTAATTTGTTATTTTATATATATTTATTAGTAGTTTGAATCACTTAAAAAACCCGCTTTATAAAAGCAGGTTTTTTTAATATGTTTTATTTAAAGTTTTTCAGTGATAATCATCACTCCACTCTCAATGCTTCCATAGGACTCATCCTGGCCGCCTTGCGCGCCGGGTATACTCCGAATAAAAGTCCGAAAAAAGTGGAAAAACCCAATGATACGAAGTAAGCGCTCAGAGGAATGGCAAATTTCCAATTAAATCCGAAGTAATTAGCTACGTAAGAGATGGCAAAGGAAATCATAACCCCTATGATAACTCCGACAATGCCTCCTACCACAGCCACTAATACCGCCTCCACTAAGAATTGCCACATTATGTCGGAAAATTTTGCCCCCACCGCCTTGCGTAACCCTATCTCTGCGGTCCTTTCTATCACGATGACATACATCACATTCATTATGCCAACCCCTCCCACTACGAGCGAAATGGCCACAATAGCTAAAAGCAGGTAGGTGATGGCATTGGTAATGGTGCCGAGAGTTTTTATCATTTCCGCCATGGTGGTCACCCTGAAGTCGTCTTTCGTCGGATCTTTTATATCATGATTCGTCCTTAGCGTGTATATGATGTCTGAGGCCGTATCATCGGCAATACTCAAGTCTTTAATCTTGCTGATAATATAAAGCACGTGGTCGATGCCCATTATTTTTTTCTGGAGCGTCCTGATAGGCACATAAACATAATCGTCAAAATTCATCATACCTGTGGCGCCTTTCGCCTTCAAAACGCCGATTACCGTGTATTTTGATTTGTGGAGCTTTACTGATTTGCCGATAGGGTCGGAGTCGCCGAATAATTTTTCTTTTATGCTTGAACCCAGCACTATCACCTGAGTAAGGGATTTGTCTTCAGCATCGGTGAAGAATTCGCCTTGGTCTACTTCGCTTTTATCTATATGGATGTAGCTGGCACTCGTGCCGAGAAGAGCGGCTTTCCTTACATTATCTTCGTAGCTTAGCTGATCCTGGCTCATTATGCCCGCATAACTGTCAACTACGTTGGGAAGCTTATTTATGTCTTCCATATCCTTGAGAGTCAGAGTCGTAACCTGTACTCCCTCTGCTAAGGCCACGCCCGACTGCTGATCCGCAGTGGCCCCGCTTTTGCCGGTCGGTATTTTTATTTCAGCTTCAATTATATCCGTGCCGAAAGATTCAACCTGGCCGACGATCAAGCCTCGTATCCCCTCTCCGGCGGAAAATACTATGATTACGCTGGCTATGCCGATGACAATGCCCAAGACAGTCAGCATAGACCTGCCCTTGTTGGAACGGAGGGAAAATACAGACATCTTGAAAGATTGCTTAATTAAATGAAATAAATCCATTATATTTTTTATCCCGCCACGGCGGGATTAAAAAAGTTTTTAAAGCTCACTCGTACCTCAGCGCCTCCACTGGTTGCAATTGAGACGCCTTGCGCGCCGGATAAATACCGAAAGCCAACCCGACTGCGATAGAAACCAATGAAGCCAATATTACGGATGAGGGCGAAATGACAAAATCCCATGAATAACCCAATGCTTTTATAATAACCGAAACTAAAAACGAAAGTATTGTACCGCCGATGATGCCGATGATTCCTCCCAGAAGCGTAATGGTCGTAGCCTCAATCAGGAATTGGCTCAATATATCGGAGTTGTTGGCTCCTATAGCTTTCCTTAATCCTATTTCCCTGGTCCTTTCCCTGACACTTATGAGCATGATATTCATTATGCCAATGCCTCCCACTACCAGAGAGATCGCCGCCATAGCCGCCAAGAAATATTTGAGCGCATTAGTAACAGTAGTTATGATTTCTAGCTGCGCAGCCGCGCTCCTGATGGTAAAATCATCAGAAGCTCCGGTCTTGTCCGTAATGCCATGGCGTTCGCGCAGGGTGGTTGCCATATCGCTCATAACCAACGGGATATTCTCCTCATAATCCACTTTGGCGCGTATGAAACCCAGATAATTCACGCCGGAAATCAATTTCTGCATGGTCCTCACCGGTATGAATATCTGGTCATCGGCATTCTGGAATCCCACTGTTCCTCTTTCTTTCATGGTGCCGATGACTTCAAAAGAATGTTTTTTTATCTTTATCTGCCGTCCGATCGGATCGGTCGCGCCGAACAATTCCTTGGCTACCGTGCTTCCCAAGACCGCGACCTTGCTAAGATTACTTTCTTCTTCCTTGGTGATGAATCTTCCTTCTTTCACTTCCCCTCCTTCAACATCCATATATGAAGCTGTAATCCCGCTTATATTGGTATCATATTCGTTAGATTCCCAATTCACGGAAGCGACTCCCTGGGCATGCGCTGAAACCGCCACGATGTTAGGGACGTTTTGCTTTTCCGCGAGCGCCAAGGCGTCTTCATATGTGAGGGTGGTGATTACTATACCCATGATGCTCGCTGGCGGACCCTTATCTTCCGATTTGCCGGGAAGCACTCCGACCAGATTCGTCCCCAAGGTTTTTATCTGGGAAATAATCAGGCTTTGCGCTCCGGCACCCACGGACATAATGATTATTACTGCGCCTACGCCGATGATCACCCCGAGCATAGTCAAAAAACTTCTCATCTTGTTAGAGAGAAGCGATTTGAGAGGAGTTGTAATTATCTGTAATAATGTAGAAAACATTTTATTATTTTAATAGATCTCCGTCGCTGGCCAACCTTCTTTCTATGACCGGTTCATCGCCTATTACCGCTCCATCTTTGATGCGTATGACTCGTTTGGCATGTTCGGCCGTGAAAGTTTCATGCGTAACCAAAATTATAGTATTGCCGGCGTCATTAAGCCTTTGTAAAATTGCCATAACCTGCACCCCCGACCTGGAATCAAGGTTGCCGGTGGGTTCATCGGCGAAAATCACCGAGGGATTATTCACGAGGGCGCGAGCTATAGCCACCCTTTGCTTTTCTCCTCCGGATATCTGATTGGTAAAATAATCCATACGGTGCCCCAAGCCCACGCTTTCCAAGACTTTTTTTGCCCTTTCATCCATATCTTTCTTGTCTCCGGAATACATCAGGGGTAATTTTACGTTTTCTAATACTGTGGTGCGCGGAAGCAGGTTAAATGCTTGGAAGACAAACCCTATTTTTTCATTCCTCAAGGAAGCGAGTTCGTCATCGGAAAGAGTCTTGATATTTTTCCCTTCTAAAAAATACTCTCCTTCGCTTAATCTGTCCAAGAGCCCCAAGATATGCATAAAAGTTGATTTTCCAGAACCCGACGGCCCCATAATAGACACGAATTCCCCTTTTTCAATCTTAATATCAACTCCGCAAAGCGCCGTGGTCTTAACTCCTTCACTTTCGTAAGTTTTACAAAGATTTTTTGTTTCAATTAATGGAGATCCCATAAATTTATTGATTTTTTACGGAAGTAACCACTAAGTCGCCATCTTTAACGCCCCCCGGGATCACTTCCACTATCCCCTCATCTCCTCTTAATCCGATCGTCACCGGGACTTCTTGCACATTGTTATTGACCAAGACTCGGACAATCTGCGAACCGTCCGCTTTTTCAACTATGGCTCTGGCCGGCATCATTAATACATTATCTTTCTCTGCCGTAGTGATGACAGTATTAGCGGTCATGCCCGGCTTCACTTTTATGCCGTCGCCATATTTCTTTTCAGTTTCTTGTTGGTCGGTCATCTTGACTTTCACTTTATAATAGATGACATCTTGCACTACCGTTTCCGCAGGTTCAATGAAATATACGACGCCATTAAAAACCACATTGCTTGGAAAAGCGTCAAAGGTTATATCCGTCTTATCGTTAATCTGCAATTTGGCTATATCAGCCTCGGAAATCAAGATCTCTATTTCCAGATTATTCTGGCTGAGCATGGAAATGACCGGACTGGTCGGAGAAACATCTTCTCCTACTTCATAATTGGATTTGGTCACATAACCATCAATCGGCGCCCTAATGACGCTATTTTCTATCTGCGTTTTTGCTGAATCCAAGTCGGCCCGGGCGAGCGTCAAGTCTTCCTGCCTGGCGGGTGCTTTTATTTTTTCCAATTGCGTTTTAGCCAGATCCCAAGATTTAGAGGCCGAATCCGCTCGGGCTTGAGCGGCTGCAATCTGTTGATCGCCATTCAAGCTGGCTGTATTATAAGCGTTTTTTGCCGCAATCACGGCATTATTAAAACTTACCTGCGCCTGATTCAGGCTGTTATTTGCGCTAGCGACATTAGTGCTATATGCCAGTTCGGCGTTGGATAATGACTGCTGTGCTCCCTGGGCCGCAGCTATCGCTACGCTGACTGCTGTTTGCTGTCCGCTGATGCTTGCCTTGTATGCATCCAGAGCAGCCTGAGGGAAAGAACCTGAAGTGATTGAATTTTCCAAAGCTTTATAACAGCTGTTCAAAGCAGCGGAAGTTTGGTTCAGGGCGGAAAGCGTGCTATTTATAACGACGTCAGCATTGTCAGAAGTGCTATACTGCTTCGCGGCGGATAAACTGGCATTAGCCGCTTCAACCAGAATCTTAGCATTGGCAAGACTATTTTTTGTAATATTGATATAAGAAATATCCTTAACACTCAATACGTTGGTATTATTATTGTCCGTCAAAACCGTGTTTACATTATCCAGGGCCACGCCGGCCGATATTAATTTATCTTGAGCCACGGATAGGGCATTGGTTATGGCATTATCCAATGCTTGCTGGTAAGTCTTTTTAGCGTTATCCAGATTTAACTGCGCCGTCGTTACTGCTTGTTCAAAGTTAGTGACGTCGTGTCCGGGGACCATCTGTAAATCATCCAGGTTCTTTTTAGCCTGTGCGATATTTTCGCTTACAGATTTTTTTGTCTTATCCAGATCGCTTAAGGAAGAGTTATAAGAAACTTCGGCCTGCCTAACCGACGCCTGAGCGACTGCTATGTCCTGGCTGGTAGCGCCGTAAATCAATTTAGCCAGATTGGCTTCGGCCTGTTTTTCTTTGATGGATAAAGCCCCATAATCCAATTCTGCCAGAATCTGTCCAGCCACTACCTTATCCCCTATCTGGACATTGATTTTAGCTACCTTACCAGTGTTTAAAAAATTAAGATTGAGTTCGCTGGCCGACTTTACCGTGCCGGTTTCCGTAACAGTCTGTATTAATTTCCCGGTAGCGACTTTGGCTGTAACATATTGGGGCACGGATTTCCGGCCAAAAGTTCCATAAAGGAATCCACCAACCACAACCACGATAATCGCAAATATGATTACTTTCTTTTTAGTTATTTTGATATCCGTAATTTTCATAAAAATATTTTTAAAATTTTTCCTGCTTTTCCCTATTATCCATAATCTGCTTCACTTTGTTAAAAAAATTATCTACTATAAATTCATTTTCAATGAAATAATAATCCGAAATCGTCGCTTGCTGGTTTTTGCCATCGCCCAGGTGGGCAAAAGCGAAAACGCAGATTTTATTCATATCTTCGTCAGATTTCAAAATTCTTAAAAATTCAGCGCCTTCTATCGCCGGCAAAATCATATTGAGAATTATATAATCCGGGCGCGTCGTTTTTATCTGGTTTAATATATATTCGACTGGCTCGCTACCTTCATTAACAAGGGTTTCAAAGCCTTCTACATTGAATTTCGCCTGTAATCCATATAAAATATTGGCATTATTTTCAATAATCAGTATCTTTTTTTTGTTTTTCATATTGGTATTCACCGGTTAATTATAGCATTTTTTTTACAAAAAATCAACTTAAAAATTTATCACTTGATCGGCCTCTCTGTGGGAATTTGGAAATAATTCAGAATATATTCCGCTATATCTCCGAATAAAGGAGCCGCGGAGCTTTCTGCCCATGCCACATCACGCGGATGATTCATCCTAACCAGCATGACGAAAGCCGGATCATTGGCCGGAGCAAACCCGGCGAATGAACCTATGTTGACGTTCTTTTCATAACCCCCGCCTTTTTTGGGAACCTGGGCCGTGCCGGTCTTTCCGGCCACATAATATCCTTTGACCCCCGCGGCCTTCCCGTGCCCTTTTTCAACCACATTCACCAGCATACCGCCCATAATCATGGAAGCTCTCTCGGAAATCACCCTTCTGATCTGCTTCGGCTGCGTAAGAGCCGTGGATCCGTCCGCATGTACGATTTCTTTCACCAGATATGGCTGCATAAGCACGCCCCCATTGGCAATGGCGGCAAAGGCCGAAACCATCTGGAGGGGCGTGACGGCTATCCCTTGTCCGAAAGATGCCGTAGCGGCATAAAGCTCTTTGTTGGTTTTTTCTTTGACCAGAGAGTTTATGTCACCAGCGCTTTCCCCATTCAATTCTATGCCGGTTTTTTCTCCGAAACCGAAATTTTGCACATATTGATCAAATACATCTGCACCGGTCTGTCTCATGGCAAAAATAGCCCCGGTGTTCAGAGAAAGTTCCAAAACGGTATTCATATCCACCTTGCCATGGGATTTTAAATCGGAATTTTTTATACTATATTTAGCTATCTTGACGACGCCGGCATCGTAGTAAGTGGTTTCCGGGGACACCTTTTTCTGGTCAATAGCTGCAGACATGGTTATGGCCTTAAAAATAGAGCCCGGTTCATATTGATCAAAAATAACCGGATTGTTATATGTATGTATGTCCTCTATATCTCTATAATTATTCGGGTCATAGTCCGGATAAGAACACATCGCCAATATGCCTCCTGTCTTGGGATCCATTATTATCACGCTTCCGCTATCAGCCCCGTGCTTCTTCACCGCGGCATCAAGTTTTTCGCAAGCCTCAAATTGGATGGATCTGTTTATAGTAAGCACCAGATCGCTTCCGTTTTTCGGTTTATTGTATTGCCGTCCGTTGGCAATCACTAATTCTCCGGCCGCGCTTCTTTCCGTCTTGATGGAGCCGGGCGTACCGGTAAGCTCCTCATCGAAAAAACCTTCCAGCCCGTATTGCCCCTTGGGCTCGGGTTCGGCATAGCTCACGAAACCGGTCATATTTGAGCCGATGTTATTTTCAGGATAGTATCTATAAATTTTCATGATAAAATCTACGCCGCTGAATTTAATTTGTTCTTCCTCTCCGTCGGCTTTTTTTATAAACATTAGGTCATCCTTTAACTCCATGTCCAGAGGATTCACCACGTTGCCATCCGTACTGAGTATTTTAGAAAAAAAAATTTTTAATTTATCATCGTCAACTTTCTGCGCCAAAGGCTCATAAACATCATTTTCTCTGGTCAATCTTTTCATATAGTCTCCGATTATATTATCTTTCATCTTCTTTATCTCATCTGTAATCCTGGCCTGCCTCACTTCCTGAAAATCCTTGCTGGCTTTCAAGTCCGCTTCTGCTTTTAAAATCTTATCGGTGGCTATCTGTTTTTCATCCTGAGGCAGATTGTCCAGATCAGCCAGCTTTGCATCCAGGATATCTTTGTCTTCTTTTTCTATGGCGCTATCTACATTTTTCAAGACTTGCTCTTCGTTAAATACGGCGTAAAGGCTTTCTGCGACTTTTTGCGGATCTTTCAAATCGTCGGGAACCGCATAGACGAGAGCGAATTTTTTATTGGAAGCTAACGGATAAAGACTGTTTTCATTAGTTGAAGGATTGCTGTCTTGGATGAGTATTTTCCCCCTTTCCGGTTCTAAGACATCCGATACTTCATGCTGGCTGGTGGCCTTGGCGATATACAAATCGCTATTTAATACCTGTAAGCTGAACAATTTGAACAGGACCCCCCCGCCCAATAAAAAAATAATCGCCATTACTATATTAATGCGATTACTATCCTTGGATGTTTTATTTTCCTTTCTCCAAAGTTGCATATGGGTTGTTCGCGGTCTCGCCCGCTTTGGTTTTTATTTTATAGCCACGGATTCGTTTTTGATCTCTATATAATTTATCTTATCAATAGATACCATGCCCAAAGTTTTGACTTTTTCCCCCAGATCGTTATAGGAGCTTAGGGCTGTGACACGAGTTTCCAGGTCAGCGTTTTCACTAACCACCGCCTTGTCTTGTTTTTTCAGATCCCTCAGCTCAAATCCTTTAGCCGTAAGGTTATTGGACCCCGCCAGATAAAACATTCCTGACGCCGCAATCAAAAAAAACATTATCTTATTCAACGTTTTAAGATTTATTTTTATTTTTTTTTGTTTTAGGCTGTTGGTGGTTATTACTGATATTTTTGTTTCTTCTTTTTTTATTTTTGTCATACTTATATTTCAAATTGACAAATTATTCCGATGATTTGAATAGTTGTTATTTGAAAAATTTGGATGTTTGGATTATACTCTCTCCGCGACTCTCAATTTAGCGCTCCGCGAACGCGGATTCATCCTTATTTCTTCCTCAGTTGGGGTGATGATTTTTTTGGTTATTATCTTTAGGCTGGCTTTGTGCCCGCATATGCACTTAGGGAACGAGGGTGGGCAAAGGCAGTCTGTGCTTTCTTTTTTGAAAAATAGCTTGACTATCCTGTCCTCCAGGCTATGAAATGATACGATTGCCAACCGGCCTCCTTTTTGGAGTACTGTCAAAGCTTGAGGCAAGACTTCTTCCAAGTTCTGCAACTCCTTATTAGTGGCAATACGGAAGGCCTGAAAAGTCCTGGTCGCCGGATGGATATTGCCGTGTTGGAATCTTTTCGGAATGGCTGATAAAATTATTTCCACGAGCTGCCTGGTAGTGGTTATGGTTTTGGATTTCCTATATTGGATTATATGTCTGGCTATGCTTGCAGCGAATTTTTCTTCACCATAATTTCTTATTAGCTGCCTCAAATCTCCTTCGTCTGAATTATTTACCAAATGCTCGGTAGTCTTGGCACCGGATCCTTTGTCAAAATCCATGTCTAACGGAGAATCCTTACTAAAAGCAAATCCCCTATCTTCGTCCTGGAGTTGAGCTCCAGATAAGCCCAGATCAAATACGATACCATGGAAGTGAACAGGTCCGCCGGACGGGAAATTTTTTTTAATGATTTGTGATAAATTTTTGAAATTGTCATGTTCTAAAATTATATTTTTATATTTATTTTTTTCTATTTGTTTTTGAGCATTGAGGATGGCCATAGGATCCATATCTATTGCCAGGATCTTCCCGCCTTCCCCTATCCTTTCCGATATGGCCATGGCATATCCGGCTCCTCCTAGAGTGCAGTCAATGAAATACTGCCCTTCCTCCGGGCGCAGATATTCCATCACCTCGTTAAGCATAACGGATACGTGGCTGTATTCCATTTTTTTAAATTTAACCCTGCGCGATAATTATGGCGTTGGTCAGCCAGAGTTAATCCTCCCTTATTTAATCAATCTTACTTTCAAATTCACTTTACTCCTTTTTTTGTTTTTGCAATTAACCTTAATTGTCATTTTTTTGTGTTTATTTTTTATTTGATACAGTATATTTTTTTAAAGCCTACACTCCCATCTCCCCCAAGGCTTCAGCGATGGAATTGGAATCTTTTTCAGTCTTGGCTTTATATCTGTTCCAGGAATGCTCCTCCCAGATTTCCAACTTATCATAAAGCCCGGCTATGATAGTGCCCTTGTTCAGTCTGGCGAATTTCCTTAAATATTCAGGAAGGGTGATTCTCCCCTGATTATCAAACTCCACATCCATGGCTCCGGCAAGCATCAAGCGGGCCAAAGCGCGCGCCTTAGGCTGGCTGATAGTAGGCATATTGGCTAGCTTCCTCGCTAGTTCATCCCAAGCTTTTTTGGGGTATAAAAAAAGGCAGTTATCCAAACCTCTGGTTACAACTGCTCCATCCTTAAGCAAAACGCGAAATTTGGCTGGCACTGCCAACCTTCCTTTATTATCAAGGTTATGACTATATTCTCCTATAAACATGTGGTTAATTACATTTGGCCCCGGAGAGGTTAACTCTCGCGGGGCCAAATATTTCCCCCCATACCCTTTAAAATAAGCTTGAGCTATGATTTGACTGCCCCTGGATTAAGACTCAAGAGGAGGCTGACCGGCGCCTAAGTGGCGGATCAGACCCCTTCTTTGCCTTAATTATTATGTCTTCGGCTTCTTCACCGTAGCGAGGAAAGTCAAAGACTTTTTCGGGCTCTTTTTTAGGACTTTTACGAACCCGGGAGCTAAAAGTCCTTTTTTGTTTTCTTTATTGGTGTTTTATGACTTGACCAACAAAGAAAGACAATTTGTTTTTATTTTTTATTTGGATTTGCTAAGAACCTTATTTGGGCTATTCACCACCATTCCCCACTATTCACCTTTATACTATTATGATACACCACAAATGGCCCTTTGTCAATGATAATTCCCCACTTTAATTTATTTAAAAATTAGCCTAAAAAATAATAAAAAATCCGCCTGGCAACAAGCGGATCAGAATTATGCACTTTTTAAGTTGGTACCACCTTATTTTACCTGTTTATAACTCTAAGTTATCAACAGGTAGTACGTAGAATCAAGCCTTTAGAGTAATATTCGGTTCTTTATTATAAACTGGACGGACTACATCGAAATCTTCCATTAATTGTCCTACTCCGATAGCCTCATCAGCTTCAATTCCTTCTACGGGTATATTTAGGACATAGCCCAAAGCATTGGCCGTTACCACGCCAATGCGCAAGGAGGTAAACGACCCGCCTCGATTGGCTATTTTTATCCGGGTTATATGTTTTAAGTTCACTTTTTTGGCTAGAAGTAACTTCATAATCGACGGCAAAAGTTTTTCTGCCTGGTTATGATCCGTTTTAACCCTTTTCCTTGATAGGATGTCTCCTGCATCGTTCTTAAGCGAAAAGATCATCGCTTCTTTGGTGGTTGTGTTTACATGTAAAATCATATGCCTATAATCATATCACGCCCGGATTTAAATATATAAATAATTGAGGCTGCGTGGTTTTAATTAGAACAAGAAGTGGACTAATTTTTTTACGAGCTTGATCCTTGTTTTTGTCGCGTTGCTCTCTTTTTCCTTGATGGCGCGGCCATAGAGATTTATCGTCAGTCTGGAGATATCTTCCCAATTATAGAATTTATCCACCCTTTCTTTGCCGAGAATTTCCCTGGTGGCGACTTCTTCGGAATGGCCCAGGATATAATTTAATTTTTCTGCCAATCCATCAGCGTTTTTATTTTTAAAGAAAAAACCGGTTCTTCCTACCGCTTCCAGATTTTCCGGGATATCGCTCACCAGCACCGCCTTCTCATATGACATGGCCTCAAGTAAGGTTATAGAAAGACCCTCTGATTCCGAAGGCTGTACGAATAAGCAAGCATTGGAGAACAATTCTCTTAACATGCGTCCGGTTTGCGGACCAGTAAAAATTATATTCTTGTTGCCGTTGGCTAAAGTCTCCAATTCCCTGGCATAATCGCCGGAAAAAAATCCTTCCCCGGTAATAACTAATTTTTTATCTGTCTTAACTCGGTTATATGCTCGTATCAGATGATGGATGCCCTTATGCTTGACAAACCTGGAAACATTTAGGATATAATTATCTTTTTCCAACCCCCATTTTTTTATTTTTCGAGCTGAGGCTTTTTCTGCCACAGGCGCTCCATTCGGTATGTAGACGGTTTCTTTCCCGTATCTTTTTCTAGCATACTTAGCCAGTGATTGTGAAACGGTGATGGTTTCATCCGCAATCAAGCAGGAAACCATCTCTCCGAATCTCAAGCACGCGCGCGCCAGCCGCCCCCATTTTTTGTGGGTATAGCATTTTGAATGGAACGTGGAGATTACAGGCACCCTGGGTTTGAATAATTTTATTATCCAAAGAAGGGATGACGGACCGATAGAATGATAATGGATGATGTCGGCATCTTTTTTTAACACATCAATGGTCGCTCTGAAAGTATGGGTGATGGCATCCAGATGTTTAGTGGCGATACTGGGGAGGCTTAATAGCCTGACCCCTTTATATTCCTTTAAACCATCGCTGGTATAGTTCGGCCTGACGTAAACATAAACCTCGTGGCCGGCCTGGGCCAAGCGCACGGAAAGCTCTTCAACGTGGTGCTCTACGCCTCCAAGTTTTGCTGGTATCCCTTTTTGTCCTATAAAATAAATTTTCATATCTTTCTGCCCCGCTAAACCATCTTGGTATGAATATATAAATAAAATCTTAATAAATTAAAGGGGTCTTGCTGAACAAATGAGTTGGTTTCAGGCTTAAACTTTAACATAAACTTCAAATAAATTCAAGGCTTTAGATAATTATCCCCGCGGCCGATAATCTAAACCTGGGTTAGCAGTTATTTCCTTAATCTTTACGCTTATGTCCTTATTGTGCGATGTATCCGCGGCGGCGGACTTGATGTTTGATTTTTTTATAAATCGGGATGATATTATTATAGTAATTTTCCGGATAAAATCTCTCTGCGGTCTTCACGGCTCTGTTGTAAATTTTCTGCTTGTCGGAAGATAAGAATTCATTTATTTTATTACCTAAATCTTGTGCGTCTCCGGGACTGAAAAGAAAACCGTTTTCCCCGTTTTTAATAATCTCCGGGATACCGCCTATTCTTGATGCTACCACTGCTTTGCCCCTGGCCAAGGATTCAAGCATGCTCATCGGCATATTTTCCGGCCATATGGAAGGTATGATGATGGCGGCAGCGCCATTGATCAAAGCTTCTAGTTCTTCTCCGAATTTGGGGCCAGTAAGTATCGCCCGGCTGCCCAGTCCTGAATTACTGATCTTTATTTCCAATTTTTTATAATCCGGGCCCACTCCGGCTATTTTCAAATTGAACCCATAGTCTGCGGATTCCATCGCGGCTAACAGAGTCTCTATCCCCTTTTCATCCGATAACCTCCCGTAATAAAGCAAATATCCGTCTTCGGTTCCGGGCTTAGGAACCGATCTGATCCTTGCCGGTTGCACGAAATTATACAGGACTTTGATCTTTTTTTCCGGCACTCCGAAACTAACGCATACGTCCTTCATAAATCGGCTCGGGGCGATGAATAAATCCACGCCCTCATAAGCTTTGAAGATCTTATTGTTCAGATAAGCTTCGAGCATTGCCAATACGCTTTTGCTGCGGGAATCTTTTATGCATTTCCTTTTAGCACAATTGTAATATTTCCCGCCCCGGCATCGATGACAGATTTCTCCTTGGCTGAATAAGCGGTAATTCGGGCAGATCAATTTGTAATCATGCAGGGTCTGGATGACCGGAATCTTATTTTTTTGGAGGACTTTTATGACAGCCGGGGTGAGATGGTGGGCGATATTATGGAGATGCGCGATATCCGGTTTTTCTTTCTTGACGAGCTGGTCCAATTTCTCCGCCGCGTCACGGTTATAAAAGAATTTTATAATATTTTTCACGCTGAATTTTTCCAAGTTGACGTTATCGGCGAAATAATTTTCGTATTCGGACATCCAATTCCGTTCATCCTTCATGGAAAAAGGGATGACTTGGTGTCCGTTTTTTTCTAAAAGCGAAGAAAGCTCTGAAACATAACGTTCACAACCGCCGCGTAAATAATAAAATTTGTTAACCTGTAATATTTTCATCGGGGAGCAAGCCGAATTTTAATCTTCCGGCTTTTGAAACCGCTTAAACTTATTTTTTAATATCCACGTGCTGACTTTGAGCCAATGTTTTTTCATAGCCGGCCGGACCGTGCATACCATCCAGCTCTTGGCGCAGTCTATGTCGTTTTCTTTTTTAAAATTCCCAGGAACATTGCCGAGGCTGCCTATTTTTTTAGCGGATACGTCACTGGGGAAAATATCCCCGAGCGGATCAATAAAAATATTCAACTCTCCGGAATAATCCGGCAATACACGTTCTCCGGTCCTGATAAACTCCTGCATCCCATAAGCGAAAAAGGCTCTCGCCCATTTCTTCCAGTTCCAAGAGGATAATTCCTCGCTCTGAAGCCACTCTAGCTGTTTTAATAGCTCATAACGGTTTTCCAGCCGGTTTTCCTTATTGAAATAATTCTTGCTAGAGTGCACAACGGCTAAAGTGAACTCCGCGCCCAGTTCTTTTGCCAGGCCGTAAACCCTCCGAAGCTCCTGCGTATTATAATCTCCCATAGTGAAGCCGATTTTCAATTTTTTTATGCCGAGCGTCCGCAATCCCTTTATGGTAGCGATCGCCTTATCGTATCCGCCGACGATTCCCCTTATTTTGTCGTGAGCCTCTCCGATGCCGTCCAAAGAAACGGCTATGCCGATGTCCGGCCTTATAACCAGGATTTTTTTCATCTGATCCATTATCAAATCAGTAGCGAAACCGTTGGTAGAAATTATGATCTTAGCTTTGGGGCAACTTTGGGTTATGATTTTTACGATTTCGTATAAATCCTGCCTTAAAAACGGTTCACCGCCGGTTATGTTTATGTCGCGCAGGTTTTCCGGCAATTTATAAAAATCTTCCAGCTTCAACTCACGGCCGTTGCCTTGTTTCTGCCAGATATTACACATAATGCATCTCGAATTGCACCTGTAAGTTATGGCTAAAATTAAATCTTTGGGGCTTGCTTTATTCATTAAATTAATGTAGTATTTGATATGATTTAAATAATCGCTAATCTTAACATTAAACCCGGCCGCATGTCAATTGATATCCGAGGAAAAAAATTCGCTAAAATCATAATGATAACCACTATCGTTTTAGCGGCCATGATGCCATTTTTATATGTAAATACGGTTACGGCCTTGCTCTTGGTATTGTTATGTTATTCGTCAATAATATTTTATTTCTACCCCAAGCAAGGAATGTTATTGCTGATTTTGATCCGCCCGTGCCTGGATATTTTATCCAATGAACAGGTTTTTAAAATAGGGCCCTTGGTTGTAAATTTTGCCGGGCTTCTGGGGGCGATGACTATAACTTTCGCGGCAATACTCATTATAAAAAAATGGGACAGGATAAAAACCATCCCCGTGAAAATTCCGATTTTATTTTTTTTAGCAATCGCTTTTATTTCCATATTTTCATCAATGGACGCGACCACGAGCGCAATCGAGTGGGTCAGGCTCATAAGCATATTCTCTTTTTACGCCCTGGGATTCCTGCTGGTGGATACGAATAAAGAATTCGTAACCCTGGTAAGGTTCATCATTGCCTCGGCTTTGATACCGGCCGCGTTCGCCATTTACCAATTTTTTACGGACACCGGATTAAGCATCCCCTTGGAAGGGATTTATAACAGGATTTACGGCACCTTTGCGCATCCCAATCTGTTCGCCTATTACTTAATCATCCCCATCGCTTTATCAATGATTATTTTCGTTAAAAGCGACAAGAAGAAAATCATTAATCTGTTTTTTTCTGCAATTTTATTTTTTTTGATTGTCATCCTCACCTTGACTTACACGCGCGGCGCCTGGACGGCATTTGTCATCATCATGTTTTTCATAGGCATAGCCAGATATCGGAAGCTTCTGGCCATTGCCATGGGATTGATGATCTTATCTTATTTTGCCCTCTCCCCCATACATTCCAGGGTGGATGATCTCTTGTTCAATCCGAATAATTCCGTACATTGGAGAATGGGGCTCTGGCAAGAAGGCTTGTCTTTGGCGAAAGCCAAGCCATTGACGGGCTATGGAACCGGCACAGCTAAAGTTTTGATACTAGAAAAAAGAGGGCCAGGGTGGGGATCGTCCGATCCGCATAATGATTATTTGAAAATCGCCCTGGAAAACGGTTTGCTGGGACTGTTCGCTTATCTCTCCATTATTTTATCGCTTTTATTCAACCTGATGAAAAAATATCTTTCCACAAATCAACCGACCCTGAAAATTATGGCTTTGATAATATTGGGGCTGGCGGTCGCTTTATCGGTTATGGCTTTCGCGGATAACATCTTAAGGAACACCGTATTGGAATGGATTTTCTGGGGGCTGGCCGGCGCCCTGTTCTCCATATCGCGAGCGGAAGCAGAAGCATAGAATTATAAAAAAAATTGGATAAAAAATACCCCTACACTTTTTTAAAGTGTAGGGGGTTATTTTTAATAAAGAACTATTTCTTGGCCGGGGCAGCGAGTTTGTCGCAATACCCCGCGTATTCGGGATAAACATCTTCTTTCTTTTTTTCCCCGGCAAGTTTTCCCGGGAAGAACTCGCCATTCGGACACATGCCGATGCTGATCACTAAAGTATTCAGGTCCGGCTCGCCGGACGGCAGGCGTTTATACGCAACCCAGGGGTCATTGGGGTTTAGCACTATGGATCCGGCTTTTCCGCCTACTATGCCGTCGCCATATATATTTTCAATTACCGGCATATTCACTTTAGGGTCCTTGGCATAATTGACAACATGGAATGTCACTGAATCCCCCATTATCTTTTCATGAAAGAAATATTGGTCTTTCGAGGCTTTCCCCTTGCTGGCGAGAATACCGGATTTTAAACCCACAATTTCGGGAACCAGGAGTCCTTTCCCCCTGGTATCCCCTTCCGGCGTGATCTTTATTTTATATATCGTTACATCAACCCCACCATCTGAACGTTGCACCTGGATATAAGACTCGCCATCGGACATTGCCGTGGTTTTCATCTGAACGACTTTCCCGCTCTGCATGTCCCTGAGCTTTTCCTCGCTCCAGCCGGCGGCCATTGTGATGCCTGCCAATGCAAGCACCAACCCTATCACTAAGATTACAACAAATATTTTTTTCATGGTACGTTCCTCCTTTTTCTGTATTATGCTTTTATCTGCTCAATATGTCTATAATTTCCTGCGTTTTATCGCTCTGATTTACCTCCTTTGGTATTTTGATACCGTTACTACGGCTCTTGCGATAATGATCCGGCAAGCTAAGTAAATCTACGACCAGGCTGGCGCCGAAAGAATTCGGACCCTTGGTCCATTCAGTATAATATATCTGTGCTTTGATTGAATTCTGCCAGAAAGACACGCCCAGCCCTGCTCGATTGCCCAAGCGATCGTCACAATGATAATACGTTCCGCTTAATTCTCCGAATAAAGCTATCTGTCTTTTGGGCGTAGCGTATATATCAAAGTCAAAGCCAAGAACGGCTTTAGATTTATTCTCTGGAGCGCCATTGAGCGTCGTCGTGCCGTTTTTGTCGGTAAACGAGTCGGACTTATCGTGGCCTACATCAAGGTCGCCGTAGAAAAAGGGACGAACTCGGTTAAAAAATGTGCTCTTCGCATCGTCTCCCCATTTTTCGTAAGACATATAAATGGACACTATCTGGGTGTCCTGCTTGTAGTTATACGTCCCTCCGGATCCTGGCGGATTTACGTAACCCTTCTCACTAAGAAAACCGTAACCTCCTCTCAATTTAAATTCGGAGTTATCTGTCCTATATCTATATGCCGGGCCGCCGGTCAGTTTAGGCAGGCCATCGTAATGAAGATCGGTTCCTGTTGTCCCTACCCAGTCATTGGTTTCAATGTTGAAGCCGTAAGCATGTTCATTGTTGCCGCTGCCGGTGATAATAGGGTAAATTTCCAGAACCCCCCAACCTCCGCTAACTTCATTGCCATCTTCGTACTTTTCACTAAAAAATCCAAGGCTGAAGTCCGCATCCCAGCGGTATTTCTTGGTCGCCTTGGGGAATTCAGGGAACTCAGGAAAAAACAAGTTTGACGGCGGTTCTGCTAATTCCGGTTCAATCGGTATTTCCTCAAACGGTCCCGGCGACAACTCTGTCGTAGCCTTGAACCAGGCCCAATTATTACAAACGTGTGGGATGACTAAATAATACATTTCGCCTTCCCATTCCGCCTCGTAGATATAAGCCCTCTCATTAGATTCCGATGGTTCCCATCTTTGAATCACAGGGCCAAAAATCTTTATCTTTTTGCCTTTTTTGAAGGCCATCTGTTCGTATCGCTGGCCCTTTTTCAAATTAAAAGATTTGTAATTAACCTTCCGCACCTCTTCAATCAATTTCTCTTTTACCTCTTTCGGCATGGTAAAAAGGGGAACAATTGTATCAGCCTGGCAATCAACGCACCTCGCTATAGCCGGCTTATTCCAGCTATAGGCTGTAACCGTCATCTGGGAGCTGATATTTACCGCCGGCTTGACGATGGCTTGTTTCTGGAATTCTTGTTTGTTTTCACTTGCCTCTCTCTTAGGAATCAACAAAATTTGTCCCGGCCGAATCAAATTCTTATTTTTGATTTTGTTTATTGCAACCAACTCCCCTACGGTGACGCCGTATCGGACGGCAATCTTACCTAGAGTGTTGCCTTTCACTACTACGTGCTTCTTCATCTCCGCGCTTGCCGCTGCTGACGTCATGAGAATAATAACAAATAAAATTATAGTAATTATTCTTTTCATCGCATCCTCCTTGGAAAATTTTTCAATTTTTAAATTGTCAAAGGTCATCCCTTCGCTATCATTTTTTTATATCCTGATATAATCATCCGAAGCAGGTTCAGAGGATTAAAATCAAAATACTACTTAACCAAAAATATTTTTCATATTCCCTTGCGGCTTAATTCCGCTCTGAGGAATATTTTCTTCTTCATCCCCTCCGCGGTCTGATCCTTCTCTATAATCATTATTAAAATGATAATCTTTTTCTGGCGTTGTCATTCCATTTTCATTACCGTTTTCTTCGTTGTCGGGTTCTTCTATTTTTACTTCAGCTGATGATGGCTGTGAAATTCGGCCGTTTCCCTGAAGCGAGGTTAAATAAATATAACTTAGGCTCAAAATAAATCCAAAAATTATGCCTAGGCTTAAATTCAAAATAATATCCGGTTTCACCGGCCATCCGGAAATCATCGGCTCGTCCACGATTCTGATAGTAGCCCCGTCCAGCACATCGTGATACTCTTTATTTCTGGTTTTGAGGATATAATTTACGGCCCGGGCTATCTGTTCCAGCTGATATTTATCCGGATGCAAAACGCTCATAGAAATAAATCCGGTATCGTTAATTGCTTTTGCCTTTACCGTCCTGTTCCAAATCTTCATCCTTTGTTCATAATTGTTTCCAGCAAAATAATCCTGGTTGATATCGTATCCGGAATTTACTACTTCGCGGTAAAATTGATCTGTTGAAATGATATTGGCAAAAACGTTGCTTAAATATACATTAGATCTGGCTAGGGCATATGGATCAACAGTACCTTTGGCGCTTGCTACGACCAACAATTTTGATTTCGCTTCATATTTTAGCGGTTGGACGAACGTCAAAACAGCAGTTATGGCGCTAACGGCCAGAACAATCATAAGCACAGTTAATTTTCTTTCAGATATCAGGTCCGAAAACTCTTTTATTTCCATAATATATATTTAATCAATATAAAAGTTTAGCATAAAAATTTAGCATAATATAGCGGAAATGTCAATAAATCTGAGCGTACTAAAAAAGCGTCATTTCAGACGCTTTCCCGTGTATTGGTCGTACTTAGACGATGAATGATCGCTTATAATATAAATTATTTATTAATTGCCCCCGAACCTTCTCTGTCTTCCACTGTATTCATTAATGATTATATCAGCGTCTGTCTCTTCAAAGTCCGGCCAGTATTTCTGCATAAAAAATAACTCGCTATACGCAGACTGCCAGAGAAGAAATCCGGAAAGTCTCTGTTCGCCAGAGGTGCGGATGATAATGTCCGGATCAGGAAGATCGTTATATAGATTTTTCTTTATCATACCTTCATGCACCTGATCTTCCGTTATCCCGTTTCTGATCATCTTGCGTACAGCATCAATGATTTCCGGCCGGCCGCCGTAATTCAGACAAAGGTTCAAAATTCCCTTGGCGCCTGTCTTGGTCTTGTCCACAAGCGTCCGGCAGGCTTCCGGCAGATCCCCAGGCAACTCTTCTATCCTTCCGCTCACCAAGACACGATAATTTTTCGCCACCGCTTCATTAATTTCTTTATCAATAACATCATGAATCAATTTCATCAGATAATTCACTTCTTCCTGCGACCGGTTCCAATTTTCCGTGGAAAATCCGAAGAATGAAATTATTTTCACTCCCCTCTTGAAAAACCAATCCACCGAACTCCCTAGTTTTCTATAGCCCCGGAAGTGCCCCTCAAAAGTGGGCAGATTCCTTTCCTTGGCCCAACGCCTATTGCCGTCCATGATTATGGCGACATGGTTAGGAATTTTGATTTCTTCTTTTTTATTTTCTTTCATATTTTAATCTTAATTAATTTTATTCTATCTGTCGCTCCGCTGATTATTTTAATATTCGGCTTGCCCACCTTAAACTCTTTACCCAAAAACCTAATAAGCTCTTCATTTGCCTTGCCTCTTTCGGGCTGAGCGGCAATATTAATTTTAACAGTTTCACCGTCTTCGTCAACTGAAATTTCCTTCATCGCGGTCCGGCTCGCTCCAGGCCGCGCCTTGATCCTTAAATAAATTTCTTTCCGGATAGCCAATCTATTTTTTAAATCGTCTGACAAACTCATATCATCTCAAATTAATAATATAAATTTTGCCATCGGTAAAAAATTGGTAATTCAGGAAATTTTTTGTCGGGACAGATTCGGTAAAAAAATCTCTCCTCCAGCTGTATACCAGCCCGGTCTTAAGCAGATTATTAAAAACATACTCTCTCTCCATATCTATGTCCGGCTTGATGGTATGCGCTATCCACCATTTTATGCCGACATCCAGGCTGGCAGCTCCGACGTAGATGATTTTTCCGTCTTTGGTCTTATACCCGGTATCCCAGAGCCGGATATGATGCCTCTCTTTTGGACTTTCAATGACCGAAGATTTCTGAAAGGCGTAATCGTTGACCTGGGTATTCCAGAACCACGGGGTTACGGGAGCATTTGGATAAGGCTGGTTTGAAAAAGCGGCTTTGGAAATTTTCCATACCAGGCTCAAATCAAATTGATCAGGCGGATACCAGCCGGCTTTTTGGAAAATATCAGTCAGATCATTCCCGTCTTTGACCGCAATGATGAAATTCAACGGCTCCAGTGTCATGCCCGTCAAATTTTCCGCATGCCTTGGCAGCTTCCCATCCTTGAACATATCCGCTATATTTTCTACTCTGGCTTCAGAAACCTGTTCTGCGTCAGGCAGGTAAATAGGCCGGAAAGTCATGCCGAAAACCAGATAAGAAGCCGCTCCAGACAAAAGCAGGACAAACGTGGCTATTTTGATCTTTATGTCCGGCTTAAATTCCGAAACTGCTCCCCCTATTTTGGAATAAATCCACTCACCCAAAGTAATGCCGATGATCAGCCATAAAAGCCCGGACAGATAACCTCCCCACACGTCGCTCGCATAATGGACCCCCAGATACAGCCTGGAAAATCCGATCAAGATTATCACGAGCAAACCGGCAAAAAAAGCGTTGATCTTGTTTTTCCAGCTGCGCAGATTCATCCAAAAAAAGTAAATTAAAAATCCGTAAAAAGCAACGGCCATGGTGGCGTGCTGACTGGGAAATGAAAACGATTTTTCCGCATAGACCGCGTCAGCCGGCCTGGCCCGGTGCACCACGAATTTACCGAGATAACTGAAGAGCTCACCGCCGAGGACGGTAACCCATAACGATATCAGATAAAATCTTTTTTTCCAAAGCCAAAAAATAACCGACGCCAATACGGCAAAAACCAGGATAACCTGGACTTTGCCCAGGACCGTGATCCAAAGAAAAAATTTTACCAGCCCCGGATGGCGGAATGTTTCTAGTAAATTCTGGATGCGCATATCCGCTCCCGCGATGGTATCCGACGAAAGGATGCCTTCGGTCACTCCAAAAAAAAGAAAAACCGCATAAAGGAAAGCCAAGGATAAGAAAGTCAGGGGCAAGCCGGAAAAGGTTTTCCCTTCCAATCTCCTTTCGAAAAAATTAAAAATTCCGGGATATTTTTGCATCACCTTGCTGACAGTTTTATTGCTGAGTACCGCCGCCTTAAAAGATGCGTACAAAGACGCGAAAAATATTTGTATAGCGTCATAATGTTTGACGATAAATCTTTCCAAGAGATAATATAATACGAAAAATAAAACCAGGACCAAAACAAACAACCCGACCCTGGTAGACCATAACTCTACTGCCCTGGCGGCCTGGCCGAAGAAAAATCCCAACGTAAAATAAAAAGCCACCCAGATGATAGCGCTTAAAGTATTGAGAGTGTAAAAGTTTCTCTTATCCATCTTGCACATGCCGGCGATAAAGGCGGCCAACGGCCTGACAAACCCTATGAATCTGCCCAAAAAAATGCTTTTATTCCCGTGGTCCGCGAAAAATTTTTCACCTCTTTCCAGATACTTTGAGTGGAAGAGATTGTTGCCCAGCCCGAAAATACTCTTATGATTTTTACCCAAACGATAACTGATAACATCTCCCAGAATAACGGCAGCTAAAGTAACCGGGATAATTATGGAGATGTCTAAAATATCTCTGGCAACTAAAAAACCGGCCAAGATCAAGAAAATCGTGCCGGGGATTACGAATCCGATGAAAGCCAGGGATTCCAGGAGGAATACCAAAAAAAATATTATATAACCAAAAAGAGCCGAATGCTCGATGGCCAACATTATCTGATTGGTAAAATGCATATATTTGTCGGGGTGCCGGGAATTGGACCCGAATTACACTTGCTTGCCGGCAGGCAAGCGCACCTTCACCCTGTTAAATATGGTAGTCGGGCTACCCGGAATTGAACCGGGGTTTTACGCACCCGAAGCGCACGTAATACCGTTATACCATAGCCCGTTGATCATTTAACAGGGCAGGGTGTGTAGTAATACCGTTATACCACACCCCGAATATGATTTTTTCAAAAATAAAAATCTTCACTTGAAGATGCTTTGGCTGGAAATTCCCATTATTGTTTGAAGGTTGTCTTCTTCTACAGTCTTGTTTCTCTTCTCCAGGCCGCACTTTATACACTTATGGAGAATCACTTGCTCTTGCCCCTTCATTTCAATCCTCGCCGGTTCCATCATACCCTGGCACACGCTCCCCCTATCGCCCGGATTCAAGTCCACATGTTTGGACCAAAGACAGCGCGGGCAATGGTTGGTATACCCGTTTCCAGCAACGCTATTTCCGCAATTTTCGCATACGAAATCTTCTTTTGTCTTTTGGAATTTTCTAGTCATAACTAACTTTCGTATTATAACACGTTCTTTTGGAAAAATCCAGTGGACCTAGGCGGAATCGAACCGCCGTCTCGGCAACTTGCCCTGTTAAATGTGTTGTGGAGATACCGGGAGTCGAACCCGGACCTAAGCAATGCGAATGCTTCGTAATGCCATTTTACTATATCCCCATGATTATTTAACAGGGTGAAAATGCCGCGTTCTACCACTATACAATAGGCCCGAGATTAACTGTTAACATTTAACTATTAACAGTTAACGATTTTTACTCTACCAATTCAATGCTCTTGATAATCACATCCTTAGTCGGATGATCATTCTGGTTGGTCGCTACATTCTGGATCTTATCCACCACATCCATGCCGGAGACGACTTCACCGAAATTAGTATGCTTGCCGTCCAGCCAAGGAGTGGCCGCGGCGGTCACGATGAAAAATTGCGAGCCATTAGTATCCGGGCCGGCATTGGCCATAGCCAAACTGCCTTTTACCAATTTATGACTGTTAAACTCATCATTAAAAGCATAGCCCGGGCCGCCAGTGCCGTCATTTGACCAGTCATCATCTTTGGAATTAGGATCTCCGCCCTGGATCATAAAATCTTTTATCACCCGGTGGAATTTGGTGCCGTCGTAAAATCCTTTTTTCGCCAGAGTCAAAAAATTATTTACGGTTATCGGCGAATCAGCTCCGTAAAATTTCACTTTTATATCCCCGAAGTTAGTCTTTAAAACCGCCTGGGAATATTTTTTTACTAAATCCTCTTTAGTACTGCTGGCATTGTTCATAATTGTTTGATTATTATCTGAATTAGTTTTTATTGGGCATTCGCCTCGCATTAAAGCCCACTCGTCGCAAACTTGTCCGCTCGGCAAAGTGCAGAGACCGGACTGGCTTCCGTCCGCTTGGGTCTTGATTTCAGATTTGCCTCCCAGCTTAACGCAATTTTCTGCTGCCGGATTGGCAATCGCCGCCGGTTGAGTCACTGGATTATCCAAAGCTACAATCGGTTTGCTATTGTCTATCGCGGGAGTGTTTTGCGTTGAGCACCCGGCGATCAATATCAAAGCCGGGAGCAGAATTAAAAGTTTTCGCATAAACCATTTCTGTCATTGCGAGCGGTTAGCGAAGCAATCTATAATACTTTCCACAAGCTATCAAAGATTGCTTCGTCGTTTCACTCCTCGCAATGACAATGTAATTATTTTAAGACTTTATCAAATAATTTATTAGCTTCTGCCCATTCCTTTGCTACCATAACCTTGCCTTCGGGCATGGTTTTTTTCCAGCTTCTCGCAAACTTGGCCTTGAGCCACTTCACGCCAGGGACAGTTTTCATTTTGCGGACTCCGAAGGCCAGATAAAACATATCCGGTAATTCCGTGATGTGGGACATCGCGTCTGCCGAGGCGATAATTTTTTCTTCCAGGCTGGCTCTCTTAGACTTGATGCTGCCGCGGTGGTTTAATATGCAAAGTTTTATTTTTTCAATTTTTTCTTTCGGGCAGCCTTCCTTTTTTAATAACCCTTCAGCCATCCTCGCGCTGTGGGCGTGGTGTTCTTCATAAAAATCAAAGTCGGAAATGCCAGCGTAATCATGAAGCAGGGCGGCCAGCTCCAAAACTTCCAAATCTGCTTTTAGTTTTTTCCCCAATTTCAAGCTATGTTCCACTACCGGCAAAATATGAAAATACCAGGCTGTGCTGGTGAATTTATTGGAAGGAGCGAAACTCGCCCGCTTCACCTCCTTATAAATCTTATTTCTGATTTTTTTGAAATTATATCTTATATTTTTGCTCATTTCAAAAATGTTTTTATCGGTTTTTAAATTTTTGAGGCGGACGTGTTTCTCGTCGGATTCATCGCGAAGCCAAAATAATTTATAAAACCGATAAAATTTTTAAGCTGTTTATTTTACAAAAAAATCTTTCTTCAATTCCTCATCATCTTCCATTTTTTTCTCTTCTATGGTTTCTTTGGCCTTCGCGCGCAGTTCAGAGAGGTCCAGCTTATTCAGTTCTTCGCTTTTCCGGGATAAATATTCTTTGGTATTCAATTTCGGGTCCTCAATGACTTCGGAAAGGAGCACATCTAAAATGGCGCCGATTTTCGGTCCCGGTTCTAACTTCAGCGCCTCCATTAAATCCGTGCCATTAATCTTTAGCATTTTAACCGATACCGGATCTTTCTGCACTTTTTCCAGCATATATTCCAGATGTCGCAATTTATAGGGTTTGGCCTTCGGCACGCCTGACCCGAGCCGGTCCGCAATGCGTATATCTATCAAATCTTTCAAGTTTTCCCGCCCGACTTTAACGATCAATCTTCTTACTGAGCTTGCTGTAACTTCTCCCACATTATAATAAAACATATGGTTCCTCACCAAGGTAGTGACCTTCTCCATATCTTCATTGGAAAACTTCATCCGCTTAGCGATCTTATCCACGACTTTCGCGCCGACAATATCATGATTATAAAAAGTCGCGTCTCCGCCGATGAATCTCTTGGTCTGCGGTTTGGCAATATCGTGCAGTAACGCCGCGAATTTTACCCGCCAATCTTTAGAGGGGCAGAATTTCAAAGACAGCACTGAATGGTTGAATACCGTATGGATATGATGCCGGTTCTGGTCTACGCCGATTCCTCTTTCCAATTCCGGCAGGATGTACTGGAGCAATTTCAATTCATGGAGCTTCATTATACCCTCATAGGCCATATCCGTTTCCATTATTTTAATAAGTTCATCGCGAATACGTTCTTGGGAAACGAATTTTATGCCTCCAGCCATCTTCATTATCCCTCTCTCGGTTTTTTCTTCAATCTTAAAATTAAGCTGGCAGGAAAACCTGACGGCGCGCATCATCCTTAAAGCGTCTTCCTTAAACCGGTCTGTCGGCTCCCCCACGGCGCGGATAATCTTTTTCCCCAAATCTTTCTGCCCTCCGAATAAATCCACGAGATCAAAATCACTTTCAACTTTTAACTTTCCACTTTTAACTTTCAAGGCCATAGCATTAATGGTAAAATCACGCCTTTCCAGATCCTTATCTAATTTATCCTCAAAAAAAACTTCGTCCGGATGGCGCCGGTCCGAATAACCCTGCTCTGACCTATAAGTCGTGACTTCAACTACGGCCTGGGTTTCGCCTTGCTCGTTTTTTATCGGGACCAAAACCGTGCCGAAAATATTTTCGTATTTTCCTTCCGGAAATATTTCCAAAATTTTTTCCGGCCGGGCGTTGGTGGTCACATCCCAATCCTTAGGTCCGCCAGCCGGCGGATTTTCACGCAACAAATCACGCACGCATCCGCCCACGATATAGGCCTCAAAACCAGCTTGTTCGATTTTGTCAGTAATTTCGCTTATGTATACGGGAATTTTCATAATTTTAAAAGCCAGTTTTAGCTGACTTTATATATATTAATATACTTTAAATCGTGTTTTTAGTCAAAAAAAGAGCCTGGTTTCTACCAAGCTCTGTTGATTGTTCGGGCCAGCTTATGCTAGCCCTTCTTCCTGAATAGCGTCCAAATTAGCATGGCCGCTATTAATCCTTCTACTATAAGTAATTCTCCTGAAATCACTTTATCCCAAGCGTATAAAACACCACCCAAGAAAGCAACTCCAAGGAACATCGACATTAAATGCCAAACTTTCATTATTCTCCTCCCCAACAGCCTTCCAGACCATAAAGATGTGACACTTGATCTTGTGTTATAATGTTGTGCTTACTACGACGAAACCAAAAAATGCGAATTGCTCTTTTTATTCTTTTCATATATCCCTCCTGAAATTGGCTAAATTTTTTATATAATTACTTTATTAAAGAACATTTTATCATAGCACGTTTTAACTATCGTGTCAAGAATATTCAACTTATTAAAAAAATAATGGCTAAAATTAAATAAATTTGCACCATATTTATATTAATGGTATTATAAATAAAGACAAAAAAATAAAAAAATCTAGCAAAAGGAGGAGCTATTATGTGCGGTGGTAGAATTTATCTTCTGCAGGACGGAGTCATACACACAGGCGTAATTGTCCGCGAAGAAACAGGGCATCGATTTTATAAAGATGCGCGTCTTGCGGAAATGCGTGAAATGCAAAAAAAATTCAAAGCCCTGGAGTATATCAAAACGACCTTTGTTCCCGTCGAGATAATCATTGGCGACAGGGAAAAAATCCGCGCTCGCATTAAGGAGCTCAACAGAATCCACGGGCTTCCCGGCGTGGGATTAGAAATGGCTACTGCCTAACTATCGGGCGTTACCCCATAAGGTAACGCCCATAATTTTTATGGATCAAACCAAAAAAATAATCTACATCTTCGGCAATCCCCTCCTGGATTTTGATAATGTGCCGATAAAAATACTTGAGCAGCTGCAAAAAGAATTTCCGAATATAAACTTTATAATCCAGGACCCGAATGAAAATCTGCATCCCGCCGGCGGCGAGCTGATTATCATAGATACGGTTACCGGTCCGCCCGATGTGGTGGTTATAAATGATATAGACAAAATTGAACGGACTGACAGCTGTTCCATGCACGATCTGGATTTGGCATTCAATTTAAAACTTTTACAGAAGATCGGGGAACTAAAAAAACTGACGATATTCGGGGTTCCGATGGGGATGGGAGAGGATGAAGTGCTGAAAAAATTAGTTCAATTGATAAAAAAATATTCTATAAGAAATTAAATATTTTAAAAGACCGGCAATTAGCCGGTCTTTTTTATAATATATCAGAAAAACTATATCCAATTTATTTTTAGGAAATGCGACGCACAGGACATGCAGGGGTCGTAGGCGCGGATCAATTTCTCCACTTCTTTCTTTATCTGCTTCTCAAAAGTTTCCACCGGCTGGTTGAAATTACAGATATCGCCGACGATTTTTTTCACGTCATCGCGCATATTGATGAGATTCTGGGCGGTCGGAATCACTAGATTCACGTATCTCACCTTGCCGTCGGTGATCGCCATCCAGTAATAAAGAGTGCCGCGCGGGGCTTCAATAACTCCCACCCCCTCGCCCGTGAGTTTCGGCGGTTGTACCGGAGCTTCCTTTTTGAAATCCGATTTAGAAAGGAATTCAATGGAATAATCTATGGAATTCATTATCTCTATGGCCTGCGCCAGATTATTGTGATAGACATTTTCTGACGGAAAGACATCCAGATATTTCTTCATATCGCGCTTGGTGTCGGGGTGTATCGCGTCTTTGTTCAGATTAAGGCGGGATAGGGCGCCTACCGTATAATCTTTTCCTTCAAACTCAAAACCTTGAGCCTGGGAATACGGCAAAACCACGCTGTGCAGATGGTTCCAGAAATCTTTTTCCTCTATAACCGCGCCGCTGGTGCTCTTGATCTTCCCTTCCAGATAAGAAAAATCATCAGAAACTATGGCAACAAAGTTTGTCTTTCTCTTCAGCTCCCATTGGCAGTTATAAAAAATCTCAGTCAGATTCATAACAAACGGCCTGATGCTTTTTAATTCTTCTATCATCGCTGGAATCTTGGATTTATCCACTTCATTGGAAAATCCTCCTACTTGTTCAAAGGGGGCGTGCACAGACCGCCCGGCGATAAGGTTGGACAAGTTGTTGCCGGCTTCTTTGATATGCAGGGCTTCATGTATCAATCCTTTCTTGTCATCGGGCACATCCAGAACCGAATCCAAGCCGAATAAATCAGGCAAAACGAAAAAATAAAGGTGCAAAGCGTGGTCGCGTATCATCAGGCTGTGCATAGTCAGCTTCCTCAACATTATGGTCTGCGGAGTCGGTTTTATATCCAAAGTCTTTTCCACGGCTTCAATACAGGCAGTCAGGTGCGCGATAGAGCAAGTTCCGCAAATATGGGAAACCAGCTGAGGCACATTTTTGTAATCCATGCCCTGTACGGCTTGATTAAAAAAACGGACATTTTCCATTACGCGCAAAGAAACGTCTTCTACCTTGCCGTCGCGTATCTTTATATCCAGGTCGGCATGGCCTTCAATCTTGGATAATTTATTAATACTAATGTCTAAATCGCAAGTATGCATAATATAAAATCAAAATTTAAAAATCAAAATGCAAAATTATTGATTTACATTTATTATAAATATTTTTCAAAAACTTCTACGAACTTCTCCGGAATTATCGGACAGCCGGGGATATTATCGTCCACCCTCACCACGTCTTTCAGGGCCAGGGCTTTGGGTAAAAAATGATATTTCAAAAGATGATCCGCGATCTGGCTCATCTGGTCCAGGTTGAAATTGTTACGCTGGCCGGAGGGCAATGTAGTCATAGCGCAGGTACCCATAGCGATAAGTGTCTTGGCATTGGCGCGTATCTTCTCTAGGAGCTCTTTATCCGACTGGCTGGTCACCACGCCTTCTATCAAGGCTATGTCCAGATCTTTTATGTCTGTGTGGTCTTTTATAGAGAGAAAATAAACGAACTCGCACTTTTCAAGCCAGGGCAATAATTTTTTATTGAATATTTCGGTGAGATATATGCTGCAGCCTTCGTCGCAAGTTATAGAGAAGACGCCGACTCTTTTTTTTGCCATACTGTTGTTAAATTACTTTATATAAAGTCTCATTTTCCAAGTTATTCTTTTCTAGCCAGTCCAGGACGGCGGATTGCATCTTGCCGTCATCATCGGCTTTATCCAGACCACGAAGCAACCCCAGTCTTTGCTTCCTTAATTTATCATTGGTAGGAAAAGCCTGCCCTCCTCCGCCCGCGCACCCTCCTGGGCAAGCCATCACTTCAATAAAATCATATTTTTTAAGGTTGTCCAATACCGGTATTATGTTGCCGATGCCGTTTACCACTGCTACGTGCATTATCCGGCCTGGTATTTCTATGGCTATTTCTTTGACGCCTGATGCGGCATATAGAATCCCCTTTTCCTGTTCCAGCTTATCATTTTTCTTGCTATTAGACAAATAATTGGCGGTCTGAAAAACCATTTCTGTTTCTCCCCCGCTTGCGCCCATCATGGGAGCCTTGATTTCTTCGGATGTCAGCGTATCCTTCTCCCCTTCGGCCAGTTTATTAAGCTCTATCCTGTTCTTTTTTATCATCCAGGCGAGCTCTCTGACCGTCAAGACATGATCCACTCTTTTACCGCCTTCCTTGAGCTCCTTCCTTTCAATTTCAAACTTGGCCGCGGTGCAAGGCAGGATGGAAACTACCGTCAAATCGTCTTTGTTGATATTTTTTTCCTTTGCTAAATAACTCTTGATTATTCCTCCGCCTATCATGTGAGGCGATCTCAAATTTAAAAATTTTCCTTCAAGCTCCGGCCTATAAAAATGGGCATACTTCACCCAGGCGGGGCATGAGGAAGTGATTATGGTTTGGCCGTATTCGTGGTTAAGGATTCCTAACGCGCCCCTGGCCGCTGAAATTACATTCGGCAATGAATCGTCAAAAACATATTTAAATCCGAGCTGGCGCAAAGCTGAATAAATTTTTTTATACAGACTGTCATCAGCCGGTTCCTTGAATTCTTCTCCGATGCTCACAAGCGCTGCTGAAGAGATCTGCGCCACTACCGTCTTTTTTCCGTCCTTAAGCGCTTTCTCTACGTCTTCCCAGCTTGATTGCTCCTGGGCAGAACCGACCGGGCAATGCAGAGCGCATTGTCCGCAATAAATGCAATCTATTTTTTTATCTCCCGTCGGGATTATTTCCTGCTCCACTCCCTTGCCTTGCAATTCCAGATAATTTATTTTTTGCATCTGCGAACAGGCGTCAATGCAGTTACGGCAATCAATGCACTGCGTGCCGTCTATTTCCACGGCATTGGAAAATCTATAAGTTTTTCTCTTGCCCTTCCTGTCTTTAAAAGTCGTCAACAATATTTTATATCTATCTGCCAGATCTAAAAGCTTGCAATTGACCCGCCAGATGCAGGTGGCGCATTTTTCTATGTGCTCCGCAAAAATCAATTCTATATTCAAATTCCTGGATTTTTTCACTCTGTCTGTATCGGTCTTGACTATCATCCCCTCTCTAACCAAGGTAGAGCAAGAAGTCATTAATTTTCCCTGGCCGCCCTGCCCCGGGTTCATCCCGGAGTCAATCTCCACTACGCACACCCGGCAATTAGCCTTATGCGGAAAATCCGGATGACCGCAAAGCCCTGGAATATAAATATCATTCGCGAGCGCAGCCTCCATTATGGTTTGGCCGGATTCGCATTCTATTTCTTTATCGTTGATTTTTAATTTTATATTAGACATACCTCTATTGTCATTGCGAGGAGCGGAGCGACGTGGCAATCTTTTATAGTTTGTGTTTTGCACCATCTATTATAGATTGCTTCGCTAACCGCTCGCAATGACAGAAAACTAAATTTTAAATTTTTTATACGCCTCTACCAGATTTTTAACCTCTTCATCCGTCTGCTCATTTATTATTAATACATTCTCAATATAAGAAAAAATGGGGACAGGAACCACGCTTCCTAGTCCGCAAAAAGCGGTTTCTTTTAAATTTTTTAGCAAATCCAAGAACATCGTCCAGTTCGGCTTGTTTGATGCCAAAATTTCTTTAAGCCTATAAGTTCCTTCGCGGCATGTTGTGCATTGGCCGCAGGATTCGGAGTAGAAAAAATTTATCCAGTCTTCCATGAGCTCTTTAGGTTTTTTCTTACCTGGTTTATGTATGGTAATAGACCCGGCCCCTCCTGCCAGCTTTGCCAATTGCTGGTCACTTAATACTTCTCCGCTCCCGTCTCCGCCCACCTGGACAAAAAAAGAAAAATCGGGAAAATTGCCGGTTTCTTTAAGCACTCTCTCTATGGCGTAATCTTCCGGAAATTCATAAACGCCTTTTTTTTGAGCTTCGCCGCTGATGGTATAAAAACGCATTTTTTTATAATCTCCTGAATTGACCAGACTCACATTGAAAAAAGTTTCAACATTATTAATAAGCGTAGGGCAGCCCCATAGTCCTTTAGTCACCGGAAAGGGAGGCCGGAGCCTGGGTTCCGCCCTTGTGCCTTCAATAACATTCAGGGCTGTGCTTTCTTCGCCACCGACATATCCGGCTTCGTGGGGTTTTTTAAAAATCTCTATTTTCGTTTCCTTAGTGAGTTCGGATAATTTTTCAAAAAATTCTTTATGATATTCCGGATTGATATAAACATACCCTTTATCGGCGTTCAAAAACTCCATAGCCAGTTTTATCCCGTCAATTACCTTTTCCGGATAATGCTCCAAAATATAATGATCTTTCTTCACGCCGGGTTCACCTTCGGAAAAATTACAAATAACAAATTTCTTATCGCCTGGCGCATTCTTGACCGCCTCCCATTTTACAGCAGTCGGAAAAGACGCTCCTCCGCGTCCGACCAGATTAGCTTCTTTGATTTTATCTAAAATACTCATAATTAAATTAATAAGCCATTATCTTTCCAGATGATGGCTTATTTTTATCTTGACTATAACAATTTCTTCTTGCCGATATACTCGCACAAATCCGCCAGTCTGTTGGAATAACCCCATTCGTTATCATACCAGGAAACTACTTTTAAGAGATCGCCCATAACTACTTTGGTCAGATCCAGATCAATGATGGAACTGGCCGGGTTGCCGACAATGTCCGAGGAAACGACCGGTTCTTCTGTCACTTCCAGAATTCCCTTGAAACGAAAACTCTTAGCCGCTTTTTTTAATGCCGCGTTCACTTTCTTCTCATCAACCTTTTTATTAGTCACGAAAGTTACGTCGCAGAGCGAACCGACCGGAGTGGGCACGCGCATAGCCATGCCGTCAAATTTATTCTTGAGCGACGGGATGGTTTCGGTGACGGAAATGGCGGCCCCGGTCGTGGTGGGTACGATGTTTAATGCGGCGGAACGGGCGCGCCTGAGATCTCGGTGCGGTCCGTCCACCAGATTCTGATCAGCGGTATAGGAGTGCACGGTAGACATAATGGCTTTCTTGATGCCGAAATTCTGCCTGATCACTTCCGTAAGCGGAGCCAGGCAATTGGTCGTGCAGGAGGCCATGGAGATTATCTTGTCTGATTTTTTTAGCTTTTCTTCATTCACTCCCAGGACTATGGTCTTGATATTGCCTTTTCCCGGCGCGGAAATGATGACTTTTTTAGCGCCGGCTTTCAAATGAAGCTTGCAGCCTTCTTTATCCGTAAAACGGCCGGTTGACTCGATGACCACGTCAACATTCAGTTCTTTCCAGGGCAGTTTAGCTGGATCTTTTTCAGCAATAATCCTATATTTTTTCCCGCCGACTACGATACTGTCTTTAGTAAAATCAACTTTCTTATTATAAATTCCGTAACAGCTGTCATATTTTAAGAGATGGGCCAAAGTAACGGTATCGGTTAAGTCATTGATGGCGACCACATTGATTCCTTTTTTTGCTAATAAAGCCTTGAAAGCGGCCCGGCCTATCCTGCCGAAGCCGTTAATTGCGATGTTCATAGTGGGGATTTAGATAAATTATTAATAATAAATAAATTATAACATAATTTGGATAAAAATAAAAACAACGGATATGCTCCGCTGTTTTAAATATTTTATTTCTTTTTCCTATTTAAATCCACCTCTGCCCTCATCGGCCTCTCCCCTTCTTTTTCCGGGGGGAACTCCACGTCCACCGATTGCTTCAATATATGATGGCCGACAACCACGCCTTTCTTCCCGTCCACATTCACTTTCGCGCCGACCGGGGGCATTTTCTTATTCATCTCTATATAACCCTTTTCTTCATAGGCCAGGCAGCACATCAAACGTCCGCAAGCGCCGGACAGGCGGTCCGAACCGCGATGTGCGCATTGCTGAGCGTCAGCCATTTCCGAGGTAATGGAAGTCAGTTCTTTCAAAAAACCTCTGCAGCAAAGGCAACGGCCGCAATGTCCATAATCGCCTATAACTCTGGCTTCATCCCTTATGCCTATCTGCTGGAGTCTTATGGTGCGATTGAAACGATGAGTAAGTTCCTTTACGAGTTCACGGAAATCAACGCGGGTATCGGCAATGAAGGCGAATGTCATCCGCGAGCCGTCATAAGAATAAAAAGCATCTATGATTTTCATCGGCAGCCCCAATTTAGCCGCCACTGCCTTGCAGTATTCTATAGCCCGCTCTTTTTCTTCCTGATTCGGTTTTTTCTCCAGATCAACGAGGGTGACCAAGCGTAAAACGGGTTTAATGTCTTTGAGTGTAATTTCTTTATCCTGAGGGGTGCCAGACTCTCGGGCTTGGTCTTTATCTTCGGCTTTTTCTTTTATGTCCAGGACAATAAAACCGACGGCTTCCCCGATTTCCAAACCCATTTCGGTTTTCACCACCACTTGGCTGCCTTTTTGGATATCTAGTCCATTAGGGTCAAAATTATAAACCTTATCCCAAGGCGCGAATTGTATCTGAACGAGACGCATAAAATATTTAGCAAGTCTAAAGTCTGAGTTCTAAAGTCTAAATCAAATTTAAATTAATAATTTTGATCAATCAATTTAGAAATTAGCCTTTAGAATTTAGAATTTTATCTATACTCCGCAAGAATTAGAGGCTCCGGCCAGGCTGAAGACTGCGAATTTTTCCACTTTTGCACCATTCAGAACCGTTTCCACTTTCTTACTGTCATCTTTAATGAACTCCTGCTTCACCAGGCAGACTTCTTCATAGTACTTGTTTAATTTCCCGACCATGATTTTTTCAATCATATTTTCCGGTTTGCCTTCTTTTTTAAGTTGTTCGGCGTAAATCGCCTTTTCTTTTTCAATATCTTCGGCCGGTAACTGTTCGGGATATGCGCATTTAGGATTGGTCGCGGCGATCTGCATAGCGATGTCATAGGCAAGTTCTTTTTGGCCGGGCTTATCTATGGATACCAGCACCCCGATGCGGCCCTCCATATGGGAATAGGCCATCACCGTTCCTCTGGAAACGATAGTGGCGCATCTTTTCACATCCAATTTCTCCCCGATGATGCCGCTCATAGCAGCCACCTCTTCCCTAACGGTCCTGCCAGAACTCATTTTGGCGTCCAAAAGAATATCACGGTCTGATATTTTTTTAGCTTTTACCACTTCTAATATGCTATCAGCCAATGTTTGGAATTTTTCGTTTCTGGCTACAAAGTCGGTTTCCGAATTAACTTCCACCATATAACCTTCGTTCCCGGCATTATTCAAGGCGACTTTAATAATGCCCTCTTTAGCTTCGCGGCCGCTTCTCTTGACAGCCTTGGCAATGCCTTTTTTCCTCAAAATTTCTACGGCTTTATCTATATCTCCGCCGGCTTCTTCCAATGCTTTTTTGCATTCTACCATCCCGGCGCCGGTTTTATCCCTTAGTTCTTTTAATTTTTCCATATTTCATTACTGTCATTGCGAGGAGAGATCAGCGACGAAGCAATCTTTAATAGTTTATTAATGCGCCGAGTATTAAAGATCGCCACGGCCTGCGGCCTCGCGATGACAAAAAATTATTTCTTAACTTCTTCTTTTTTCACTTCCGTCTTGCCCTCCAATATCGCTTCCTTGATTTTTCCCAACACCAGCTTGATAGCCTTAGTGGCATCGTCATTGGACGGAACAATATAAGCCACTCCATCCGGATTTACGTTGGTGTCGCAAATAGCGACTACAGGGATTTTTTTCTTTTTGGCTTCAGCCAGCGCGGTTTTTTCGTGCTTGATATCCCAGATGAAGATAACATCCGGAATCTTGTTCAGATTTACCAGGCCGCCGACCCTCAATTCCAATTTGGCTATCTCCCGGTCAAAATCCAATCTTTCTTTCTTGGTATATTTCTCCAATTTACCCGCGGCTTTCGCTTCGGTAAGATCTTTATATTTCTTGATCAATTTTCTGATGATCGGAAAGTTGGTCAAAAATCCTCCCAGCCATTTCTCCGATATATAGGACACGCCGGCCTCTTCGGCGATTTTTTTCAAAGGTTTCTTCACCTGGGTCTTGGTGCCGACCAGAAGGACAACTTTGCCCTCGGCTATGCTTTTTTTGATATATTCCAAGGCTTCGCCGAGCATTTTCTGCGACTTGGCCAGGTCAATTATATATACGCCGTTTCTGGACGTAAAAATAAAGGGCTTCATTTTCGGATGCCATTTTGAAGTCCTGTGCCCGAAGTGCATTCCTGCCTTGAGCATTTCCTCCACTGTTGGAAGTGTAATCATATTTTTTCCTTTTTGCCTCTACCCCGTTTTATCCCGCAATGCGGGGCAAGGAAAAATACGGAGTATGAGAGATATTTATCGGGAATAATATCCCGTTTAAATTAAAATGGTGTTAAGCCGTTTAGGCGGCTTGACACCTGTAAAAGCATATAATACTCTCAGGTTTTTGTCAAATAAAAAAACACCCCCGCAGTTGATTTGCGGGGGGGGCGGGCCTGGTTTCAAGTATCGATGATTGATTATCTCAACGCCCGGATCCCGTATTGCGAGGTCTTCATGTAGGCCTCGGAGTTGAAATATCCTGCGGGTGTCATACCCGCCTCAGCTGCGCTTATGGAGTTGGCAATCTCGAAGACGAATACTTCGCGGGAATCAAGTATCGGGATTATGGCGCATACTATATAAGCTTGAGCGGGGTTGACGATATGCATGATATTTTTCCGGATATCGTAATCGAGCGCTTGCTTGCGTATCAGCTCTTCCCAGTCCCGTATCGGACCCACATATGCGACTCTGGAAAATTCCAGGAGATATTCTTCGAATCCTCTGCGGATGATGCTGGAAGTGTCATATAGCGGATAATGCCGTTTAATGCTTTTCTGGTCTTTCCAGCTCAGTTTGAAATTCAATGGGTTGGTTTTATCTGCCCTTTCTATTTTCGGTTCACTGGTTTCCATGGCTCCCTCCTTTTCTTTAAGTATAAGCTAAAAATATTTTTAAGAACGATGCTTGATAAAAATATACTAAATATCGATAAAATTGTCAATTACCAAGAAAAGACGATGACCTTGCCAAAAATTAAAATACCTGCTACTATTAAAAAATCAATGGGCGAAAGCCCGTATTTATTATTCTTTAAAAACTTTTTTAAAAAAGTTTTTAATATTTTCAAAAAATATATTGTATCCAATAAAATTTTAATAGCGAGCAAAGCTCTACGGCCATTAAAATTTAATTGGATGTTTGTAAATATATGAAAAAAGGCATACATCCAAAATATTATACCGAAGCTAAAGTTGCTTGCGTTTGCGGCAATACATTCGTCACCGGATCTACATCGCCGGAACTTAAGGTTGAGATCTGTTCCGCCTGCCATCCTTTCTATACCGGCAAGCAGAAACTGTTTGATGCCGCCCGCCGCGTAGAAAAATTCCAGGCTAAAGTGGCAGCTAAGAAAGGCAAAGTCGTGAAGCACGCATCCAAGACCGCGAAAAGAGCGACCAAGGCCAAAACCAAGGCTGACAAAAAATCCTCAAAATAGTCGTGTCTGCAATATAAAAAAACTGCCCCGCAGCGTTACGGGGCGTTTTTATTTGTAAATAAACCAGAATGTTTTATCCTAGCGCTACGATTATGCCTCCCGCCACCATCAAGGCCGCGCCGATAGCGATCTTTAAAGATATCTTTTCGCCCAATATAAAGAATGCGAGCAGAAGCGCGAAGACCACGCTCAGGCGGTCCAGGGGCACGACTTGAGATGCTTTGGCATTTTTCAAAGCGACAAAATAAAACAGCCAGGATAAGGCGCTCGCGATACCGCTTAGAACGATAAAAGACAGGGCCTTGTTATTTGCCAGTATCGGCTTGATGTCGTGGAATTTCCCCTGGATGAATATAACTCCGATCAGGAACAACGACATCACCACTGCACGGATGGCAGTAGCCGTATTAGTATCTATGCCCTCCAGCCCCATCTTGCCGAAAATCGCCACCAACGCTGCGGTAAATGCGGAAAGCAGGGCGAAGATTATCCATAGGTAGTCCATATTAGTCAATTAATATATAAAAATAAATTTGCTTAATGTTTCGGCATATCTGAAGTCTGCGAAATGAAACGAAGCAGAATTTAAGTGAAGCCAGGGTAAAATATAAATTTCTGTTTAGCTTTTTATAAAAATTTGGATTAAAACGACAAGAATCAGATTAATTACGACAAATTTATCCACTAAAAATTTTCTTCTATATTCCAGTTGCTTAAGTTCGTAATTAAGCGGCTCTCTAGTTTTTGCAGTTTTATTATCAATAAAATTTTGTGGTATTGGCTTGCAATTATCATAATAAACATTATATATTTTCTGCTTCATTTTGTGCACTTTAGATTCGGCGTATCTAATTTTAAGCCAGTACCACAAAATTACAAGGCCAATAAAATGTAGTCTATAAGGTTGTAAAAGTTGAGCCGCGAATACGAACGCACCTAATGCAAACATAACAAGTTCATCCAGAGAAACATACCAGTATTTTTCTTTCATTTTGAATTTTTCCCATTTTGCCTCGCTCATAGAAGCTAAAAAAATTATATTTTACTCCAGCGTAACCAGATACGCCGTGTTATGTGATGTAGCCAGAAATTTAATTTTTTTTTGGTAATTTATGATTCTTTAACGTCAGAGTGGGCTTCAATACTCATTGTTTTTTCCCTTTTTGCCGTTATAGATTTGTATATTTTTTGCAAGACAACGACAAAAGTTATAAATCCAAGTATTTCAGCAATTGACTCCAAGTTTTTTGCTGCTTCCGGGCCTGATATTCCCATGGGTCCTAACACAAAAGGGCCGGTTAATAAAGTTGCGTATTTAACAATCAGCCACGCGGCATAACCAACCAAAAACCCTGCGAAGCCCCCGAGTATTTTTTTCATAGTTTTATCGTTTATATGAACTAATATTTACGGACAGAAAACCGAAATAAATTGCCAAAAAATGAAAATTAAAGTTTAAAATTTCTGGCTATTTCACATAACTAGTTATATGCGAATTAATTGACATTTCTATATTTATCGGTTATAATTTTTTTGTCTTATTATAGGAAAAATCCATGCTTATTAACTTTATTATATCACAAAATAAGCGGGAAAACCAAATAATCATCAAATTCAAATTTTATGGCCGTAGAGCTCTGCTCGCTATATAATTTTAATTTGATACGATATATTTTTTGAAAATATTAAAGACTTTTTCTAAAAAAGTTTTTAAAGTTTATGTACGAAGAAGTAAAAAAACAATTTAACGAATTGGAAAAACAATTATCTGACCAGGCGGTTCTGTCTGATCTGAGCAAACTCAAAGAAATTTCCAAAAAACATGCGGATATGAAAGACGTGATCGGTATGATTTTGGAGTTGGAAAAAATTAAAAACAATATTGATCAAAACGAGGAAATGCTGGAAAAAGAATCAGACCCGGAATTGCGGGGTATGGCCGAAGAGGAGTTGTTGCCGCTCGTACAAAAAGCCGAGGAACTGAAAAAGGCTATTGAAGAAGAACTGCACCCGGCCGATCCGCGCGACAAAAAAAATACCATCGTGGAAATACGCGCTGGCACCGGCGGAGACGAGTCCGCTCTGTTCGCGGCCGACTTATACCGGATGTATGCCAGATACGCTGAAAAAATGGGCTGGAAAATAGAAATTTTGGACTCTAACCAGATCGGCATCGGCGGATTCAAGGAAATCATATTTTCCGTAAGCGGAAAGAATGTTTACAGCCACCTGAAATACGAAGGCGGCACGCATCGCGTGCAGCGCGTTCCGGAAACGGAAAAAGCCGGCCGCATCCATACTTCCGCCGCTACTGTGGCCGTAATCCCTGAAGCGGAAGAAGTAGATGTAAAAATAGAACCCAAGGATGTCCGCATTGATACTTTTTGTTCGTCCGGCCCGGGCGGACAATCAGTCAATACCACCTATTCTGCA